>Ga0116227_10000400_pt1 | contig 82801 bp, 57 predicted proteins | sample S1TSphgellanicum_FD_89693 | JGI IMG/M metagenome (GOLD analysis project Ga0116227, IMG submission 89693) | Host-associated microbial communities from peat moss isolated from Minnesota, USA - S1T2_Fb - Sphagnum magellanicum MG | ecosystem: Host-associated > Plants > Peat moss > Unclassified...
CAGCATTGGATACTGTAGCGGTGTAAGCTGTAGTACCGCTTGCAAAAACAGGAGCTAATGTTCCCTGACTCAAAGTCAAATTGCTTAAAGTTGCATCATTGCTTAGAGTGGTAACACCAGCAGGATTTCCTGTACTTACTGCTGTTAAATACATTTCATTAGTTGCTGTTCCGTTTCGCTCTACCACCATAACCTGATACGTTGCTGCAGGAGTTAATCCGGTTATATTTACTGTAGTACCTACACCATAATAAACACAATACCAACCTGTTGTACCTATTTGATCTCCGGTACCAAAAGCCGGATTTGCAGCATAAGTGGTAAAATCAACAGGCACGGCGCTGCCACTTGTTCCGGCATACATAAAAACTGCTCTAGAAGAACCGTTTCCATTTGTCCAGCTGGCTGTCGTTGATGTTCCTGTAGTATTTGTAAATGTAACATTTGTCGCCTGTGTTGTAGGAGCTGCTAAAGTTTGAAAAGTAAATACTGATCCTGTGGGTAATGTTACTGCACCAAAAGAAACCTTATTGGCCGTAAGGGAAACTGCAGGATATTTTACAACAGTTCCTCCGGTAAAATCGCCCGTACCTGTTGGATCAACTAAAAGAACGTAGTCATTAAAACTTTGTGCTGAATAGCTTAATCCTGTTATATCGTAACTCAATGTTATATTTCCTGGTGTTCCGGTAGTCTGAGCTTTCCATTTTCTCTCGACTGCCTTTACTGTTGAGCCTCCAGTGATGGGAAGATTTATTTCGGTTAAAGAATTTGTATCATGCCCGATAATTAAAAAACTATTGTCTACCAAAGGAGAAATGGTACCAATAATAATATTCCCTTTTCCACTTTGTCCTATACCATCACCGTTGCCTGTATTGACACTATTTGATTGTGTCTGAAGCAAATCAGACAAACCATCATGTGCTAGTCCAAACACATCATTATGATAAGCAGCATTAGTAGTAGCACTCCATACTACAGTTCCTGTAGCATCGACATAATCCCCACTTTTGTGGATACCGTATTTCATGGCAAGATAAGATTCTACCTTTGCAGCATTATTACCCGTAATTAGCGAAGGATATAAAATTATTTCTGCAATATTTCCTCTCCATATTTCTCCTCCAGAATTTACAAAAGCACCTATTCTTCCACTATTGGCAGTTACTAATGTATTGTATCCTGCCTGACTTGCTGTACCAATTGGAGTACCTGCATCAAAAAAAGATACTGTTGGTGAATTATAAGTAACTGCTCCCAATTTTGGTACATTCGCAGTCCAAAAATTAGAAGTCGATTGGGTATCAACACTAAATCCACTTAAAAACAAAGTTGTTGAAGCCGCTACTTTACCAATATTAAAAGCTCTACCTGTGCTTCCTGTACCATAACCATAAATCCAGCTGGCGCCAGGCTGCGTATTGCTTGAAGATGCTACTATAAATATAGAACGGGCAGTATTTCCTGCAGGTAAATTGTTTACTGGCGCTGTCAAATAATTACTACCTGTAAAAGTAACCGTCTGATTAAAATTAATACTATTAGCAGTATAAGCAGGTTGACTGGCAGCTGTACCTTGTATCCCATTATTAGCATTGCCGCTAAAATCATTCCACTGCGATACATTCGTACCATTTAGAGTAATTCCTTCGTTTGCTTTATACCAAATTACTTCACCAGATATACCTCCCGGAGCAATCTGGTTTGCTCTGGTCACTGTTATCGTATAGGTTTCTAAAGTTGTACCATCCTGAGCAGTTACAACAGTCGTAATCACATTTGGACCAACTGCTAAATTAATGCTTCCTGAAGCACTTCCGCTTGCAACTGCTGTACCGTTTACTGTTACGGTCGCACTGGTGTTTGTAGTAGTTGGTGTAACTATCAGACTTGTAACAGCATTGGATACTGTAGCGGTGTAAGCTGTAGTACCGCTTGCAAAAACAGGAGCTAATGTTCCCTGACTCAAAGTCAAATTGCTTAAAGTTGCATCATTGCTTAGAGTTGTAACTCCAGCAGGATTGCCTGTACTTACCGCTGTTAAATACATTTCATTAGTTGCTGTGCCGTTTCGCTCTACCACCATAACCTGATACGTTGCTGCAGGAGTTAATCCGGTTATATTTACTGTAGTGCCTACACCATAATAAACACAATACCAGCCCGTTGTACCTATTTGATCTCCGGCACCAAAAGCCGGATTTGCAGCATAAGTGGTAAAATCAACCGGCACGGCGCTGCCACTTGTTCCGGCATACATAAAAACTGCTCTAGAAGAACCGTTTCCGTTTATCCAGCTGGCTGTCGTTGATGTTCCTGTAGTATTTGTAAATGTAACATTTGTCGCCTGTGTTGTAGGAGCTGCTAAAGTTTGAAAAGTAAATACTGATCCTGCGGGTAATGTTACTACATCAAAAGAAACCTTATTCGCCGTAAGGGAAACTGCAGGATATTTTACAACACTTCCTCCGGTAAAATCGCCCGTACCTGTTGGATCAACCAAAAGAACGTAGTCATTAAAACTTTGTGCTGAATAGCTTAATCCTGTTATATCGTAACTCAATGTTATATTTCCTGGTGTTCCGGTAGTCTGAGCTTTCCAAAGTCTTTCTACTCTTTTTATAGGCAAACCTCCTGCAACAGTTCCATTTATTTCTGCCAGGGAACCCGTATTATGACCAACAATTAAAAATGAATTATTTACTAAAGATGAGGCATTACTGATTATAATATTTCCCTTTGCACTTTGTCCTGTACCATCTCCGCTTCCGGTATTGGTACTGTTAGATTGTATTTGCAGTAAACCGGCAGTATCATCTTGTCCTATTCCAAATACATCATTGTGATATGCCGCATTAGCACTTGCATCCCAAGTGGTACTATTAGAACTGCTAACATAATTGCCTACCTTATGAATACCATATTTAAGCGCCAGATAACTTTCTATTTGGTTGTGAGCGGCAAGAGAAGATTGATCTGCATCGTATAAAATAACCTCTGCCAGATCACCATTAAACCATTCTACAGCGCCAGTAGTGTTTAAACCCAAACGATAATAAGCCGAATTAAATGAAGCTGTTGTATAAGCAGAGGCGGTAAAAGAATTACCATCAATTTCAGTAAGTGCCTGGTTAGCTGTTGTAAAATGCGTAGATGTTAATATTGGTTTACCTATTACAGGACCAATTTGAGGCCCTAATACACTATTTCTTTGGTAAATTATATTAGTAGTCCGTCTATTTATTAAGGATGCACTTGACTGATTTTGAAAATCAGATGTAGTGGGAGTTTGTGAAATTAAAAGAACACGTCCCGATGAACTTGTTGGAGTATTCATCAATAACACTGCATAAGAAGATATATTATTACTGGTTATTGCCGGAGATAAGGTTCCTCCTATTGCAGAAAAACTAGTATTACTTGTTCCAGAAAAACGAACCGCAGGATTAAAATTAAGTGAATTTGGTTGATAAGTAGGATTTAGTACCGTTTGTGAAAACATAGGAGTAGCGTATACTGCATTGTTACTACCACCACTTTGATCATTCCATGTTGTTACTGCTGCTCCTTGTCCAGCAGGTGTAACACCCGAATCTGCTTTGAGCCATAATCTAAGATTGGCCGAAATACCTCCCGGAGCCTGCGCAGTACTATTTTGCGAAGCCAGCACCAAGATCAGCCAATATAACAGAAAAGATATTTTTGTAAAAGAAAAAGTAGAGGTACGAATCATGCCGGATAATTTTAAATTTTTAATCTAAAAGTTACGATGTCGAAAATTGTTTTTTATCTGAAATGCTACAGAGAACTAAAATTCAATTATTTGATGTATTGCAATTGTCTGAAGCAAAACCTAACAAAGTCTTTTTGGCAGATACCATATACTGAATGGCTTGTATTTTTTTTGAGTTTGAATACGTAGTTTAAAAAAGTTATTTCATTGAAAAAGTAAAAGAGCTAATCTAAATTTTCAACAACTCTATTAAAACATAACTACCTAATAAGCAGTTGTTTCCATTAAAATTAATCGCACCGAAAATACGAAACCTATGCCATTTTTTTTTGTGTATTCGGTTTCATTTTAGAATTTGCAACCATTTTCTTAAGGTTAAAAAGAAAGGTATTTCCTGATCTATAAAAAATATCAAAACGTAAATAATACGTTTTTTCTTTAAATAGTGCGGCAGGAAAACTCAATATTCTTCAGGAAGAAGTATTAAAAACAAACCATAAAAAAAATCACTGCCGATAGCTGCAAGTGGCCTGGCATTTTTTTAGTTTCGCTTCATTGTTTGTAAATTATCTAATTAGGCATTAAACTCTTACATCTAAAACAATATTTTACAATTTTGTTCGAAATAAAAGAATAATGCCCTTAAATAGTAAAACATTTATTTTGATAATACATTAAAATATTTATTTTTGTAGAACAGAATAGTATAGAATAAAAATAAACTAATTTTAATAACAATTATGAACGTTAATCTCACCTCTAGAAATTTTAGGCGTTGCTTATCGACCCTGCTATTAGGGTTATTTGCCGCTAGTCCGGCCATTGCTCAAAAAAGTAATTTAAAATTGTGGTATACAAAACCGGCCAGTCAATGGGAAGAAACATTGCCTCTTGGAAATGGAAGGCTCGGAATGATGCCTGACGGAAATATTCACAATGAAAACATTGTATTAAACGATATTACATTGTGGTCAGGATCGCCACAAGATGCCAACAATTATGGTGCTTATCTAAAATTACCTGAGGTAAGACAATTGCTGTTAGAAGGCAAAAACAATGAAGCACAAGCTATTATAAACAAAGAATTTATTTGTAAAGGAGCAGGATCCGGTCACGGAAATGGCGCAACAGAACCTTTTGGGAGCTATCAGATACTGGCCAACTTACACCTGAAATTTAAATATTCAGGTAAAGACAGTATTGGTCAAAGCGCTACTAAATATACAAGAGAATTGTCTCTGGAAAATGCCATAGCAAAATCTTCGTATGTCGTAAACGGAGTTACTTATAAAAGAGAATATTATACCAGTTTTGCTGACGATATTAATGTAATTAAGATAACCGCTGACAAACCTGGGCAACTTAATTTGAATATCTCAATTGACAGACCGGAGCGTTTCGCTACTTCGACAACCAATTCAGGACTGGAAATATCCGGACAATTGAATAATGGTACCAACGGCGGCGGAATGCAATACTACGGATTGGTTAAAACAAAATCAGAAGGCGGAACTGTTTCTTATACCAAAAATGCTATTGACATTAAAAATGCCACTTCGATTGTAATTTTTGTATCTGCCAAAACAGATTATAACAATCCTTCGTATAAAGAAGATGCAAAAAAAATAATGACTGCTTCTCTTGCTAAGCCATATACTGCCCAAAAGGACGAACACATTAAAAATTATCAAAAACTCTTTAATAGGGTAAATATTAATTTGGGAACCAAAAACGCAGAGAACTTACCTACCGATGAAAGGTTGGCAAAATTTCAGCAGAATCCAAACGCTGATACGGGATTGCCTACCCTATTCTTTCAATACGGGCGTTATCTTTTAATCAGCACGATTAGAGTGGGATTGCTTCCTCCTAACTTACAGGGATTATGGGCCAATCAGATACAAACTCCCTGGAATAGTGATTTTCACGTAGATCTTAATCTTCAAATGTGCCATTGGCCAGTTGAAGTAGCCAATCTTCCGGAATTAAATTTACCTCTGACCGAGTTTACACGAGGATTGGTAAAAAATGGCGAACGCACTGCTAAAGCTTATTATAATGCCGATGGATGGATTGCGCACGTCGCGGTAAACATCTGGGGATTTACAGAACCTGGGGAAGAAGCCAGCTGGGGAAGCACTAAAGTTGGTCCTGGATGGTTGTCTAACAATCTTTGGGCGCATTATTTATATACTCAGGACGAATCGTATTTGCGTAGTATTTATCCAATTATAAAAGGAGCAGCACAATTTTATGACAGCTTATTGATCAAGGATCCTAAAACAGGCTGGCTGGTTACCTCTCCATCTTCGTCTCCTGAGAATGCTTTTTATTTACCTAACGGAGAAATATCAAGCATCTGTATCGGTCCCACAATTGATAATCAAATTGTGAGAGAATTGTTTACGAATGTAGACACTGCAGCATCTTTATTAAAAATTGATCCGGAATTTCAAAAACACCTTACGACCCGATTAAAAGAAATTGCACCTGTAGGACAAATTGCAAAAGACGGAAGATTGATGGAATGGCTGGAAGATTATAAAGAAACAGAACCGGAACACCGTCATATTTCTCATTTGTACGGTTTGTATCCTGCTTCATTAATTACACCGGAAAGTACTCCGGAACTGGCAGAAGCCAGTAAAAAAACCTTAGAAGCAAGAGGCGATGATGGTACAAGCTGGTCATTAGCCTATAAAATGCTTTTCTGGGCGAGGTTACACGACGGTAACAGAGCTTTTAAACTTTATAAAGACTTAATGAGAATCACTTTAAAAACCGAAATCAATTACGGTGCAGGTGGTGGAGTGTATCCTAATTTATTATCTGCAGGTCCGCCATTTCAAATTGATGGGAATTTTGGAGGAACTGCTGCTATTGCCGAAATGCTACTACAAAGTCATGCCGGTTTTATTGACTTATTGCCAGCAATTCCGGATGCATGGAAAGAAAAAGGAAGTATCAGCGGTCTAAAAGCTGAAGGTAATTATACCATTAATATGGATTGGAAAAATGGCGTGGTAACGAATTTTGAAATCTATTCTCCTTCTCCTAAAAACGTAAAGGTTAAGGTTAACGGTACTATCAAAACAATTAAATCAAAACAGTTGAAAACATTATAAAATATCTTATAAAATTTTCTGCATCTAAAGAGGTTGTCTTAAAGCAACCTCTTTTTTTTTATTGAAATATAACCTCAACTTAAGATCAGATATGATTTATTAAAAACACACTATTTTACAGGCTGTTTTAAGTATCAAAACAACCATTCCCCATCAAAATCTTTCGCTCTACTAAAAAATACTAATTAGCAAGAAAAGATTATAGCAAAACTAAAAAGTGCTATTTCTATCACTTTATCTTCATATTATTCCGGATCATTATTAGTTTTTATTTCCAAAAAAATTAAAATCTGATCTTTCATATTCAGGGCATGCTCCTTCTTTTGATGTTATAAAAGCCCCCAGAGTTACTGCCTGCTGCATGATATCGTCAATTGATGCTGTTTTTTCAAGTCTTTTAGATAAAAAACCAGCCAAAAAAGCGTCTCCGCTTCCTACAGTATCTGCTACTACGATATCAACTGCCGGATACAAATAAAATTGACCATCAGTGGCATAAAGCGCACCTTTACTTCCTTTTGAAACTATAATTTCCGGCAGTGTAAAAGTATCTTGCAAATAGCTGACGATATCTTCTTCTGTATCATATTTTTTTCCTAAAAATTCGATTAGCAGTAATAATTCTGCTTTATTGAATTTGGCAAGATGAGATTGATGCAAAAGATCCTTAATGACACCTAAATCATAATGCGGCTTTCGCAGATTGATATCAAAAACATTAAACCTGCTATTTTCCAGTAAAGTAAAAAGTGTATTTTTAGATTGCGGGCTTCTTGTAGCAAGTGAACCAAAAACAAGGGCATCTTCGCCTTTAATCGATTCTATATCTTTTGGCATTACCTCAATAAAATCCCAGGCCACATTGGTTACAATATCATAATGTGCTTCTTTCTGTTCGTCAAATGTGGCAACAACAGTACTGGTTGGATGATTTTTGCTACGTTGTATACCATCAACCGGCATATTCCAGCTTTCTATTTTTTTTATAATTTCATTACCCAGATGATCATCTCCCACACTGCTAATCATTCTGGCATCAACACCCATTTTAAAAAGGTTGTAGGCAACATTAAAAGGTGCTCCGCCGGCGCTTTTGTCCTTTCCCGGGAAAAGATCCCATAACACTTCGCCAAAACAGGCCACTTTTATCTTATTTGGATTTGTCATTTTACTGTTTTTTATACTTTAGAACAACACATTGTAATGCATTAATATCATCGCTGACGAAAATTGAAATTAATGGCATCCAACGGTTTTAATTATTTATAGAATGTCTTTTTCTCTGGGCTGTGATCCTACGAGCGCATAGAGCAATATCAACAATTCGCATGCAAGAGTAAGGCACCAGGTCCATCGCCATGCACCAAAGAGATCTGCCAGCGCACCCTGAAGAAGGGTAAAAACAGCACCACCAAATACTGCTGATATAAAAACTCCCGAAGCTTTAGAGGTATATTGTTTTAATCCTTTTATAGAAAGCGAATAAATACAGCTCCACATAGAAGAATGCAGCAAACCTATGGCAACCAAAAACCAAATATTTTGAAAAACCATCGCAACTACGGCAAAAACCGCCGCTATAATGGTAGTAGTAATTAATTGTTGGCGGGCAGAAACGCTGCTAAGAAAACTGGATATTAGGCGCCCGACAAAAAAACCGCCCCAATACAAGGTAGAAAGCAAAGCGTGTATTCCCAGATCCATCCCGCCAATGATGATGTCTGTTTTTCCAAAAAAAGAAACAGGATTCCCAAGTTCCTCCAATTCAAATGCGTACAAATTGATATTGGCCCCAATAGCTACTTCTGTACCTACATAAAAGAAAATAGCCAGCACTCCCAAGGCAAAATGCCTGAAAGACCAAATACTCCTTTCCAGTTTTTCTCCTATTGTGGCACGGGTATTGGCAATATCAGGAATATCTAGCTTTCGTACCAATAATGCGACTGCGGCAATACAAAATATCAGCAGCAAAAGAGGTGTTATCAGCTGTTTGATTTCGATGTTATCGATAGAAATTCCACGAAACATTACCAATGTTACAAAAAAGGGTGCTGAAGTAGTTCCTATCGAGTTAATACCAGTGGTAATACTCAAACGCTGAACAGGCTGCGTGCCGGGCAAATCATACGAAGCCACATAAGGATTTACCACGACTTGTATTATTGCAGCAGAAGTTCCCATTAAATAAGAACCTAACAAGAAAATAATATATCCGTAAGGAATAATTGCCCCGCCTGCGGCAAAATGAAAATCAGGAAACTTATACCCTGTCTCTACGGCACAGAAATACATTACAAGTCCGGATATAATAAAGAAAATACCGCGAATGATGGTCTTTTTGTATCCAAATGTATTGACCCATTTACTTCCTAAGGTGCCATTTATAAGGTATCCCAAAAAGAAGAAAAAAGAAATCAGGGTGGTCAGCGTATTTTTATACCCTCCGGCTTCAGATAAAAATGTAAATTTTAAAGGTGCCTGAAGCTGTTCATTTACAGTAGTAAGAAACCCCACTATAAAATAAATGAAAGTCACTACCACAAAAGGCAATATTCTGTATTCAGATTTTAATTTCATATTCGTTGTATTAACAGAGTGAACCTTATTTTGTTATTGTTGTCAATACAGCTACTATTCCATCTTGTCTGATAGCGGCAACAAAATGAAGATACAATTTTGTAAATTTCTCTGAACTGCCAAGATCACAGCTTTTAAACGGAGTTAACTTAAGAAAATCCTCAGGAGCGTTGCTTTCTATCCATTCATTATCAGCTGTCTCCAGCCAGGGTTCAGCTACATCATATTGCGATCCGTTAGAATCTGTTTTGTACTTTAAGTAATGTCGGTAAGAAGCCATAAGAAAAGCCATTCGGGTAAGGTCCTTATCGTCTTTTATCATCTTGCCGAGATTGGACATAATGTAAACCGGAAATTTCGAAATACCATCATAACACAACCTGCTCAGCTGGTCACTTACTGCATGATTAGCAAAACGCTCCAGAAGTGTCTGTTTATATACCTGAAGATCGATCCCTTCAGGAGCAGGTACATAAGGCGTAATATCGATGTTCATAAAATCCTGTAACAGGCTGATAAAAAGAGGATCATGCATCGCAATATCAACTTTGCGATAGCCCGCCAAAAATGCAGGATAAGACAAAAGAGTATGCGATGCATTCAAAAGACTTAATTTCATATTTTCGAAAACAGCAACATCTTTTACAAACTCAACTCCCACTCTTTCCCAAGCCGGTCTGCCTGCAATAAAATCATCTTCAATAACCCACTGAATAAAATCTTCGCAATACACAGGAACCTTATCATCGATCCCGCTATTCGTATTAAGTCGTACGATATCATCTGCTGTTGTAGCGGGAGTAATTCGATCTACCATACTGTTAGGAAAAGTAACATTTTGTGCGACCCAACCAGCAAGTTCAGCATCCTGTGCTTTTATAAACGTTGTAAATGCCTTTTTTGCCGTATCTCCATTATGCTGCAGATTATCGCAGGAAAGAATCGTAACACCGCCATTTCCCATTTCCCTGCGCACGCGAAGACCTTCAGCAATAAATCCAAAAACGGTTGCAGGAGATTTTGGATGCTCAATATCATATCTGATTTTTTCATCATCCAGCATAAAATTACCGGTTTCCTTATCTAAATTATATCCGCCTTCTGTAATCGTTAGGGAGATAATTTTTATAGTACTTTGGGCAATCTTATCAATTACAGCCTTTGGGTTTTCATAGCCTGCAATAATTTCCTGAATTGCTCCAATTTTGTAAACCTGATCGTGTCCGTCCCTGCCACAAACAGTTACGGTATAATCAAAATCCTGTAATTTTAAATTTTCTACATTTTTTTTATCCGAAGCCAATAAACTTACTCCGCATATACCCCATTCGCTTTGATCCTTATCCTTCAATAATTCATTGGTATAAAATGCCTGATGAGCCCTATGAAAGTTACCAACCCCAATATGTACTATACCCTGGCTAATCTCTTTAGCATTATATTGATACTCTGCAATTTTCATTTTTTTTAATTTATTTGGTAATAATTCCTAGATATTTTTATCAAACTTATAAAATACCCATACTAATTACATCGTTTTCGTAAAAAAATCATTATGGGAACGTTCCCAATATATTGGGAACGTTCCCATGTTATTTCACAACGTTTTTTATGTCTTGGATTATTATTATTTTTGAATAAATTAAGCATGATGAAGCGAACCACCATAAAAGATCTTGCACAATATCTATCCTTATCCACTTCGACTATATCGAGGGCATTGCTTAACGATAAAAACATCAATTCTGAAACCAAAAAAAAGGTTATAGAAGCCGCTGATAAACTTGGATATAAACCCAATGCAACGGCTTTGAACTTAAAATACGGCAAAACAAAAAGTATAGGATTTGTTGTTCCGGAAATGACAACCCCTTTTTCATCAAAAGTACTTCAGGGTGTTCACAATATTCTATATCCATTAGGGTATAAAGTAATCATCTTACAATCAGATGAGGATCCTTTGCGCGAAAAGGAGAATCTGCTGCTGCTCGAAAACTTCAATGTCGACGGGATTATTATTAATCTTTGCCACGAAACCTACAATCAGGATCTCTATCAGGAAATAATATACAGAGGAACCCCATTAGTTTTTTTTGACAGGATCCCGCAAAATAAACTCGATGTATCAAAAGTCATCGTCGACGATCATATCAAAGCTTCCTTAATGATTGAGCATCTGGTTAGTAATGGCCGAACCAAAATTGTTCACCTGATGGGGCCTTCAACAATTCGAAATGCCGTAGAACGTGCCAATGGGTATAAACGTATTCTAAGCAAATACAACCTTTATGATCCGCAGCTCATGGTAAAAACAAACGGTATGGGATTTGAAGACGGAAGAAAAGCTGCCAAACAATTAATGGATAACAAAATTAAATTTGATAGCATTTTTGCCTTTACTGATACTATGGCTATTGGTGCTATGAATTATTTACAGGAACAAGGGGCAAAAATTCCCGAAGAAATTGCTATCGCAAGTTTTTCAGGTACAGAATTCTCCACCAATGTATATCCTCAATTATCAAGTGTCGAACAGCCTCTAACAGAAATGGGAGAAAGTGCGGCAGCACTTGTAATGGAAAAAATAAAAGACCCTTCATCCATGAGCCGAACGATAACCCTTGACGCTAAACTTGTATACAGAGCCTCTACATTGGGTAAGCTAAATTTACATTAAAGGATAGAATGGGCCGCTGCTTTTTATATGATCTAATACAAAAAAATGTAGTTGAAGAAACCGTTTGAGAAATAAAGTCGGTTACGAATTGATTGAACTGCAATGTACTTCAAATTGCAGAAATTCTATTACGCAAAAAAGGCATATTCATGCGAATACACCTTTCTGTTTTTTCTATTTAAAGCAAAAAATCAGTACAATAGATTAATAATTGAGTTGCTAAATCAAAAAAGCTATCATTAATTTTTCAAAAAATTAAAACTATTGCTCACTGCTTTTAATTCATCACCAACAAACTCCATATCAATAATTGCTGCTTTTCTAGGAGAAACGGCACTTTCATTAAAATGCGTATGCAGAACATAATGCATTTTTTGATTTTGATCCCAAAAAATATCTCCATGACCAATTCCGTTTTGACCAGTATTTTTTCTACTGATTATCGGGCTGTCTTTTGATTTTTCCCAAGGGCCTAAAGGACTTTTGCTCGTGGCGTAACCCACCGCATAATCGATATTTCTAAAATCATTTGCCGAATAAATCAGGTAGTACAAACCATTGTGTTTCAAAACCGTTGGTCCTTCTGTAACCGGCCAATTTGTTTTTTCAGTATTTTCCCAGGGCAAAGTTCCCGAAATACATTCAGTTAATGTTTCCGGTTTGATACTTTGAAGGTCATCATTTATTTCAGCAACAAAAATTCGGTTTCCGTTTATTAATCTCACGTAATACAGATATTTTTTCCCGTCATCGTCTATAAAAACAAACGGATCGATCTGGTTTCCGGTTTTAATAATTGGTTCTTTGGTTTCACTTTTAAATGGGCCTAGCGGACTGTCACTAACTGCTGTTGCAATGTTTTCGTTGGCCGTATAGATCATGTAAAATTTGTTTTTATACGAAAGAACCTGCGGCGCCCAAAAGCCTTTATCGCCAAAAGAATCTCCTTTTTTTAAAGCCAGGCCGTTCTGTTTCCCAACCGGCCCTTTCCAGTCTTTTAAATCTGATGATATATACACCTGAAAGCCTTCGCCATTTGGAATAGTTCCTGATGTGGTGCCGTATAAATAATACGTCCCATTATTATAAAAAATCGTAGGATCTGCCAGTAAAATGGTACTAGCTTTCGTCTCTTTGGGTTTATTTGTGTTCTTTTCCTGCGAGCAGGCTGCAAAAACGCAAAGTGATGTTATTAAGGTTAAGAATTTCTTCATTTATTTTAGTTTTTGGTATATGATTTTTTAACCGCAAAGTGGGCAAAGTTTTTTTATTGATTGTGTTTAGATTACGCTGACAAATGCAAAGCACGCAAAGCTGATTGTTTCAAATTTTCCAATTATCACATTTTCTAATAATCTAATTTCTTAATTATCTCCTTTCACAGAAAACTGATAATAAGAAACCGTATGATACTTCTGTCCCGGTTTTAAAACAATTGGTGCAAATTTTGGCTGGTTGGGTGCGTCAGGGAAATGTTGGGTTTCCAGTGCAAATGCTGTCCTGAAATCATCTTTTGCACCAGATTTAAAAGTGTTTTTTGACTGCATAAAGTTCCCGCTATAAAATTGCAAACCGGGTTCTTCTGTAAAAACATCCATTATAATTCCTGATTTATCTCCTGAAATTGTTGCAGCATGATTCAGTCCGTTTTTCTTGGTTCCGTTGAGAACGTAATTATGGTCGTATCCTTTTCCAAATTTCAACTGCTCGTCTTTTGTCTCAATTCGCTCTCCGATTGTATGTTTTGACGTAAAATCAAATGGTGTGTTTTTTACCGATTTCAATTCTCCAACCGGAATCAATCCTTCGTCAACAGGTGTAAATTCATTGGCATAGATTTGTAATTCATGATTTAAAATGGTACCGCTTCCTTCTCCGTTCAAATTAAAAAAGGCGTGATTGGTTAAATTCACAACTGTAGTTTTATCAGTTGTCGCCTCATATTCCATTTTTATTGAATTATCATCCGTAATAGTGTACGTTACTTTTACAGTTAAATTACCCGGAAAACCTTCTTCTCCGTCTGGCGAAACATAACTAAAAACCAAAGTATTTTCGTTGGTTTTAACCACATCCCAAACCACATACTGAAAACCTTTTATACCGCCATGCAAAGCATTTTTGCCATTATTAAGCGGAACCTGGTATTGTTTTCCTTCTAAGGTAAATTTTCCTTTTGCGATTCGGTTACCAACCCTTCCAATGGTGGCGCCAAAATAAGGTTCTGTTGCATTTTTAAAACCTTTGGCGCTGTTCATTCCAACCACAACATCTGTTGGCTTTCCGTTTTTATCCGCTACCCAAAGTCCAATTAATCTTCCTCCGTAATTGGTAAAAGCGGCTTTGATTCCTTTGTTTTCTATCCAATATAAATTGACTTTTTTACCGTCTATTATGGTATCAAAATTCTTGGTTTCCAGAACTGTTTTTGCTGAATCTGCTGCTTTTTCAACGGTTTCTTTTAATGGGGCATTTTCTTTTTTAGGGTCTTTACAATTAAATTGAAAAAGTGCCAGCATAATAACCGCGACAATTTGAATGTTTTTCATTTGTATATCATTGCGAGGAAGATCTGTTTGCCGTAGCGAAAGTAATCTCACCCTCAGATTAATATTAGCTTTTCTAATTTCTATTTTGATGGCAACGGTAACTTTGTTTCTTTGCTTACAGGTTCTCCCAAAACCGGAAATCCGTTGGCATCCCAATTTATTTTCTGCATTCTCGGTGACCTTTTGTTCCCGCAGCCTTCTCCGGGATTTGAATTGGCATGGTATAAAATCCAATCTTCTTTTCCGTCAGGAGATTTAAAGAACGAATTGTGTCCCGGAGCATAAACCTTGTTTTTATCTGATTGTTTGAAAATGGGTTCAGGAGACTTTTTCCATGCCGATGCGTCTAATAAATTATCACCTCCTGTAAAAGTTAACAAACCCAAAGCATAATAATCTGTCCAGCAGCCACTGGCAGAAAACACTATGAAAACTTTGCCATTTCTGGACAAAAACTGTGGGCCTTCGTTCACATTTACCTGTGCCGGATTGATATCATCATGCAAGGCACCGTGCGTTTCCCAATCGTTTGTGGGTGCAGAAATCATCACGCGATCGCCTTCAATTTCAAGCGGATTTTTCATTTTGGCAATATAAATATTCTGCTGTCCGTTAGTATCGCCTTCCCATCCGGCCCAGATCATGTACAGCTGTTTTTTGTGTTCAAACACATTTCCGTCAATCGCCCATTTGTCGGTTTTGGCGGCAATTTTTCCTTTAAACTCAAAATTCCCTTTAAACGGATCAGATGATTTATTCTCTAAAACATACATTCGGTGTGTATTGTTATCGCCATTATCTGCGGCGAAATAGCAGTACCATTTTCCGTTTATGATATGAAATTCAGGCGCCCAGATATCTGCCGAATAATCAGTGCCTTTGGGGGCTTCCCAAATGACTTTGCTTTGTGCATTTTTCAGATCAGATAAGTCTTTTGTTTTCCAAAGTACCAGCCTGTTTTGTAAGGTGTGGGTGTAATAATAATATCCGTTGTAATACGTGCTATAAGGATCTGCACCAGATGGCAGAATGGGATTTGTGAATGTTTTTTGCTGCGAATATCCCGCTGAAACAATCGCTAGTAAAAATAGTAATAGGAGTTTTTTCATTTTTTTATTGTTGTGTGTTGTTTTTTAAACACATAGAAACATAGTTTTTCATTCCAATCTTTGCCACCCAAAGTTGAAACTTTGGGCTATGTCGCATAGTAAATATAATCTTGTCATCCCGAGGAACGAGGACACGAGCGATAGCGAATTGGCGAAGCAATCTCCGCGAGAAACTAACACCAAGTGTTTTTCCTAAATTGTCGAGCTGCTTACGGAGATCCCTCGTTCCTCGGGATGACAAAAATGCGCAAACGGGCTTTATCTTTGCCGCCCCAGGTTTCCCAAAGTTAAAACTTCGGGCTATGCTCAACCGCTATGTTTAGAAACTGGTTTTTCTTTTACCTTCTCTTTTTCGATTCTAAAAACTATGTTTCAATGTGTTTAAACAGTTATTTATTCTTCTCAGGTAAAATTTGACAAAAATGCGCAAACCAAAAAAATTAATGATTTAAAGCATTAATAACTTCTGTATTAATTTTATTCACCGCTTTAAAATCCATTTTATCTACTTTTCTGTCGTAGGTCATAAAACCGTTTACTTCGCCTTCAACATCGGTTGTTTGCGTGTAAACTGCCGCAGAAAATCCTGTTTTGACATAATTCTTCAGGATTTGAGCATACTTGATGTATTCGGCTGTTACTTCACTTTCATTTTTAAATTTAACGTACCCCCAATTGTCGTTTGCTCTCCATAAATGCCCTTCAAGCGGCAGACCAATTCCGCCGTATTCTCCTAAAACAGTAACTCTACGGGCGTCATACAAATACATTTCAGGTCCCGGATAATTGTGCAAATCGAGAATATCTCCGGTTTGAAAATGGTTTCCTCCGCTGGATGAATTCGTTAATCGGCTTGGGTCGTGCTGTTTTGTCCATTCCGTTATTTCAACAGTTTTAAATTGTCCCCAGGCTTCGTTAAACGGAACCCAAACGACAATACTTGGATACGAGTACAGATGATCCATTATTTCTCTCCATTCTTTTCTGTAGATTTCCTCAGATTTTGCAGAGCGCTGCAATTCTGTTCCTTCAAAATATTTTCTGTTTTGCCAAAGCGGCTGTTCATCTCCGCTTGGCATGTCCTGCCAAACTAAAATCCCCAACTGATCGCAATGTGTATACCAGCGTTCCGGCTCGACTTTTACGTGTTTACGAATCATATTAAAACCTAATTCTTTTGTTTTAATAATATCATATTTCAAAGCTTCATCTGTGGGTGCCGTATATAATCCGTCAGGCCACCAACCCTGATCTAATGGGCCAAACTGAAAATAATCTTTGTTATTCAACTGCATTCTCATAATGCCATTTTCATCTCTCTTTGACGAAATCTTTCGCATGGCAAAATAGCTTTTCACTTCATCTACCACTTTGTTATTACTGATTAAACGTATTTTTGCCTGATATAAAAACGGACTTTCCGGTGACCATAATTTTGGGTTATTCAAAACAATATCATTGCTTTGACCAACAACTGCTTTTTCTTTGGCAATTTCTTTTCCGGCATCAAAAACTGATACTTCGACTACATCACCAATGGCCGCACCTGCTACATCTGCTTTTATACTTATGGTATTTTGATCAATATTGGGTGTTGTTTTTAATGTTGTAATATTTTTAGCATTTACCGGTTCTATCCAAACGGTCTGCCATATTCCGGTAACGGGCGTGTACCAGATTCCTTCAGGATTTTTAACTTGTTTTCCTCTGGGCTGTGGTCCGTCATTGGATGGATCCCAAACTTTTACCACCAGTTTCTGATTTTTTCCTTTTTGGATAAAAGGTGTAATATCAAACGAAAACGGAGTATAACCGCCAGTATGCGAACCTACTTTGATATCATTAATAAAAACTTCTGTTTTCCAGTCTACTGCGCCAAAATGCAACAGTATATTTTTACCATTCCAGCTGGATTCAATCGAAAAATGGGTTTCGTACCAAAGTTCATTCTTTGCCCCAACTTCTTTCATCACGCCGGACAGGCTGGATTCGACCGCAAACGGAACCAAAATTTGCCCGTCGTATTTTGAAGGTGCTGTTTTTCCAAATTCCTGAATGGCATAATTCCATAAACCATTTAAATTTTTCCATTGGCTGCGCTCCATAATCGGACGGGGATATTCCGGTAAAGTTTTAGCAGGATCGACCTGACTTGCCCATTTTGTTTTGATTTTATCTCCCTGAGGTTTCCATTGTGCATGAACCAGACAGCTTAAAAAAAGCGCCAGTAAAACAGTTGTTTTTTTATTCATATATCTTTTTTTGTGCAATGCTTCTAAAAGTATTGCCATTTCATTTTCTTCTTTACCAAATAAATTACCAGACTATATCCACATAGCCTGGTAATTTCAAACACTAACTTAACTAACCATATTTTTGAGTTATGACTTGTGAGTTATAAATTATGAGTTGGGTTAGTAACTATTTAATCCCGACTAGATCATCTGTTTGCTTTTGTAATTAACACAAATTTTTCAACGTCCAGTATTTAACTTATCACTCATAATTTATAACTCATCACTTTTTTACGAGGCCAAATTTCTTCACCAAACCATCATATTCTTTTTTTGAAATGGTAATCATACAGCCATGACGCACTTTTTCAGGGAAACTGTATTTATCCCAATCGGCAAAAAAGGTGTAACCTGAGGCTTGAAACCAAGGTCCGTTGAGATTATCTGCAATCGATAATCCGTAGGAAACTCCCGGATATTGCTCGTAGTACATATACCATATTTTATCATCAGGAGAAGGAATCAGCATTGGTGCTTCCCTAAAGTTGGGACTGATAGATTGCTGGGGCAAAGAGTAAGGTCCTAAAAGTGATTTTGATTTTGCAATCCGGATGGTTTTTCCGGTTGTCCAATATAAAGTTGGATAAGTTTCATCTTTGATTACAGCATAATACGAATCGCCAACTTTACGGATGAAAACATCTATGGTTCCCATATCCCAATCGAATAAGCGTTTTGGTGTTCCATCAAAAGTTTTTAAATCTTTAGACAAAACATACAAAGTGCGTTGACTTGCCCAATAACGTTCCGGATCTTCTTTTGTTCCGTCAAGATGCGGCGTATGCCAGGTCATGATAAACTTTTGGGAGTCTTTGTCATAATACAATTTTGGGGCACCAATTCGCTGTAAAGCATTCGAATAATCGGGTGTGCTTTTTAAATCAGGAATATAATCAGAGTGTTTTTTCCAGCTGATTAAATCCTCTGAAACCCAGATATTGATTGTTTTGGCATCATCGCCTGTATTTCCCGCGATGTAATATTTACCGTCCGGACCTTTGCAGATATCGGGATGTCCTTTGTAGTCTTCAAAAACTCTTTTTCCGCTGTTTAGGTTTTCCCAATGCAAACCATCAAGACTCACGGAATAATACAATCTTCCGTAATCGTTGTGGGCCATGTGCGCAAAAAGATACGCTTCGTTCTTCGGCTTTTCATTGCCTTTTACCTGTCCCGGTGGATCTGGCTGCTGTGCTTTCGCAGAAAATCCAATCCAGAATATTCCCAGAAAAATAAGCTTCTTTATCATATTTATCGGTTTTAAAATGTATCTATTGAGAATGTGTCAATGTGCTAATTAGATAATTTTGCGGATGCGTTAATTGACTAATTATCTAATTGTCACATTATCTGATTGATTTAATTATTTAATTCTTCTTATTCGCCTCAGATGTCAGTTTCTTAATCAAATCTGTTTCTGCTTTTATATAAGGCGTTCCGTCGTTTTTAAGTACTTCGTGAAACCAAAGTTTTGGTTCAGCATCGTATTTTTTTGTCCAGCTGTCCCAGGCATATTTGGTTTGCGTTTTTCCGTCAACAAAACCCCAGTTGATCATACCCACGTTGTATTTTTTAGCGATGGGTAAAAATCCTTCAAAAGTACTTCCGTTTGGTCTTGCCATATATTCTGTACACAATAATGGTTTTCCGTAACGCTGCAATTGTTTGATTACTTTTTCGAAATCGGCTGGTGTATTATAATTGTGAAAAGAAACCACATCAGATTGTTCTATCTGCATTTTGTGCATTGGTTTCATCTTCGCTTCGTCGCTCCAGTCTCCTACCCAAACTCCTGAAGTTAATGGTTGTGAAGGATTACTTGCTCTTGCCCACACAAAAACATCTTTTAAAAGTGGCAGAATCAAATCGACTTTGTTTTTGATTTCGATTTTTTCATACGATGGTCCGGTCATATTATCCGGTTCGTTCCAGACATCCCAGCCTAAAATACGTTTGTCATCTTTAAACTTAGCCACGGTTTCTTTTACATATTTCTCTAAACGGGGATATTGAGTTTTATCCTGTAACACTTTTTGTCCCGGACTCTGCACCCAGCCTGAATTGTGTGTAAATGGTTTTGGGGCGCGTTGTTTTCCTAAGGCAGGAAAAGGATCCCAGCAGGAATCGAATAAAACAAACAAGGTTTTGATATGGTGTTTATCTGCAATTTTCAAAAATTGATCCATACGTTTGTAGAGCCCTTCTGCATCTTGCTGGTGCAGTAAATCATGAAGGTAAACACGCATTACATTCATACCAATACCTTCTGCCCAGCCTAATTCCTGATCGATTCTTTTAGGATCAAATGTATCTTCCTGCCACATCTCTAACTGATTTATAGCTGTGCTAGGATAATAATTTGCGCCTACTAACCAAGGTTGTTCTGCATACCATTTATTGGCCTGATCTTTTGTCCAGATTTCTCTTTTTTCGATTGTAGCGGTTTCACTTTTGCTTTCTTCGGTATTATTTTTTTTGTTGTTGCAACTAAGCAATACTAGTCCTGCCAACATTAATGTCAGACACAATTTTACTTTTTTCATTCTCAATTTTGTTATTATGAACGATCGTTCTTTTAATAAGGGAATCAGATTTTTATATTCTGATTCCCTTTAAAATATTTTAATATTCGTCGTGTTGTTTTAAGTTCGGATTGTTTTCAACTTCTATCTGCGGAATTGGTAATCTTTGATTTTTCCCTACCACAAAATTTTTGAAATCAGGATCACGAAGCGCAATTTTATCAACAGAAGCCTGAGTATTTAAATCTCCCCAACGTTTTAAATCTTCCCAGCGAACACTTTCTCCTGCCAATTCTAAAACACGTTCTGTTTTTAATCTTTCTAAAAATTTATCATGATCATTTCCTATTTCAGGATGTGCTACTGCTAAAGTATTCATGTTGACACGCGCTCTCACTAAATCAACATATTGATATGCATCTTGCGTATTTCCTAGTTCGTTCAAAACTTCGGCATAACGTAATAAAATATCAGCATAACGCACCAATCTGTAATTGACCTGGCTAAAATAGTCTTCGTTGTTTCGGTAATAATCACGGCTTCCTTTTCTAAACCAGGCTTCATCATTGCCCCACTCCCAGTTTTTACCGTATACTTTGTCTCCAAAATCAGCTTGTAACTGCGGATAGTATAAAGTGTATCTTAATCTGGTATCGAGGTTTCCGTCTTTATTTTTCTCCTGTTTAAAAGCATTTACCAACCAAAAACGAGCTTGTCCGTCTGACCATCCAATTCCTCTTGGTGCAAAAAACTGAGCACGGTTGCTTGAAACTGCGGCACTTTGACCTTCATCAGTTCCTCCGTTTTTTTGATCTCCAAACTGAATTTCAAATACAGATTCTTTATTATTCTCGTTTACATCTGTAAAGTTGTCTCTGTAGTTTGCTACCAGATTATATCTGGCACCCGGACCGCTGATTAAATATTCTAATGCAGTTTTTGCATCAGTCCATTTGTGTTGCTGCATGTATACTTTTGCTAAAAATGCTTTTGCAGCCCCTTTATCAGGTCTTCCGGTCTGGTCTGCTGGCCATGAAGAAGGCAAATCGGCGAAAGCCTCATTTAAATCTTTTTCTACCTGTGCAAAAACTTCGGTTACATTTTTTTGTTCCGGTAAATCTGCTGGTGTAGAAGGCGTTAAAACAATTGGAATATTTTCCCAAAGTATGGCGGCATAATAGTAATGTAACGCTCTGAAGAATTTAGCCTGTGCGATAATCTTCTTTTTGTCATCTTCATTTTGAAAAGTAATATTTGGCACATTTGCCAATACCTGATTGCATCTGAAAACGGCTTTGTAAGTATCTCTCCAGGTTACTACCTGCCCTTCCCAGAAATTATAGTTAATATAATTAAATCTGGTCCAGTCTGCCAATTCTGTCCACGGGCTATTGCTGAATCCTTCATCAGAAGTCAGGTCTAAGCGAAAGTAAATCCATCTGGCCCATAATCCATCTTTATAAAACATAGCATAAATGGAGTTGACTCCTGCCTGTGCATCACTTTCGGTTTTCCAATACTGATCTACTGTCAGCGCATTTGGATTGTCCAGGTCTAATTCGTTTTCACATGATGATGTAAAAAACAGACCTGAAAAAATTGCTATTAAAACTATTATTTTTTTCATTACGCGATTTTTTTAAAATTAGAAGCTAAATTCAACACCAAATGAATACGTCTGTAAATTTGGGAAAGCCCCATTATCAACACCTCTCTGAAAAATATTAGGGTTACTGAACTCAGGATCTAAACCTTTGTATTTTGAAATCGTAATAACATTTTGCGCAGATAATGTTAATCTGGCTCTCGAAATCCCAGCACTTTTCAAGACACTATCGGGAATGTTATAGCCTAATCCGATGTATTTTAGTCGGATAAAATCACCACTTTCCAAGAATCGGTCTGTATCTCCTCTTGAGTTCAAAGTTGTTCCTTTTACAATTCTCGGAAAATCGGTATTTGGATTTTCAGGAGTCCATGGCTGAATTCCTCTTCTGTAATTACTATTGTCATCAAAACGATCGACAACACTTCTAAATCCGTTATAGACTGTTGCCCCGTGTGAAGCGATCCAGTTCATAGAAAAATCAAAACCTTTGTATTCTGCTCCGGCATTTAAACCCATTTCAAATTCCGGCCACGGACTTCCAACAATGTCCTTGTCTTCGTTTGTAATTTGACCGTCACCGTTAACATCCTTAAAACGAATATCTCCTGGCTGTGCATTGGGCATAATCACTTTTCCGTCGGCATTTTTGTAATTGTTTATTTCAGCCTGATTTTGAAACAATCCGTCTGTTTGCAAAACGTACCACATGCCTACCGCGTTTCCGGCACGAGTAATGGTGTTATCCTGAATATTCTGATTTTGTCCGTTACCTAATGACACCAGTTTATTATTCACTTTAGTAAAATTGACAGAAGCATTAAAAGAGAAATCATTGATTTTTTTGCTGTACGCCAATTCCAGTTCAAGGCCTTTATTTTCTACTGTTGCAGCGTTCGAAATTGGGTTTCCTCCGTCGTTACCTGTCGTTAATAAAATAGGGAAACCAAACAATACATCTTCTGTACGTGCCACAAAATAATCTGCTGTAAAGCGTAAATCATTATTTAAAACACCCAGATCTAAACCGAAGTTGGTTTGTTTTAATTTTTCCCAACGCAATTGTGCATTTGACAATCTTACCTGGGTGGCGGCAGGATACAAACCTTGTCCGTTACCCAAAACCACTGTTCCAAATGTATTGATGAAACTTTTGTATTCGTAGTTGCCTATGTTTCCTGAACCCAGTTCTCCGTAACTTGCTCTAAGTTTTAAATCTTTAATAAATTCTGATTTAAAGAAAGATTCGTTATTGATTCTCCATCCTGCAGAAACCGATGGGAAATTACCCCATTTATTGTCATCGCTGAATCTTGACGATCCGTCACGTCTTATAACAGCATTAATTAAATAACGGTTGTCATAATTGTACTCTAATCTTCCTAAATAAGAGGTCAAAGCAGCTTCGTTTCTAAAACCTCCAACTTCCGGTGAATCTCCTAAATCCAGAACATCGTAATACTTACCTGTTCCTGAGTTTACTAAAAGATTTCTTTTGGTTCCGTAAATCTGGTTGTAATTGTCTTTTTGGAATGTCTGTCCTACTAAAACGGTGAAATCATGTTTACCGAATGCTTTTTTGAAAGTCAGTGTATTTTCATAAAGTAATGTTTCTGATCTTCCTTTATTTTGGTTAATGAATGATTTTTCAGGTGGTTGGTTTAAGGTCCAGTTTCCTAATTTTCTCATGAAATTATAGCTGTCAAAGCTGGTTTCATATCCAAAATTGAAACGGTATTTTAGCCATGGCGTAAACTTTAGTTCAGACCAGATGTTTCCTCTTATTCTAAAATTCTCATTGATTGTATTGGCAAAATCAGCCAGTGCAAGAGGGTTTGTACCAAAAGTATCCGCTACGCCTTGTTTTCCGTAGCCATAACCTCCGGGATTTGCAGCATCATACACCGGAATTGTTGGTGTTAACCTGTACACGTCGATAATAGGGTTTCCGGACATTTCATCGGTTTTTGAGTTACTGATGGCAATATTTTCCCCAATGCTGAAGATACCTTTTGAACCGCTTGAATTTACCCTGAATGAGATTCTGTCAAAATCGGTTCCTACTACAGTTCCTTTATTTCCAAAATAATTTCCTGACATAAAAAATGATGAGTTATCTCCTCCTCCGGAAACACTTACATTATAGTCATTGATCATTCCGTTCTGGAAAACTACATCCTGCCAGTCTGTATCGACCGCCATATTTAAGTTTTGTCTTGGCGCTCCGGCATTATCATAAGCCTGATTATTGAATTTTGCGAACTCTTCTGTTCCCATCAAATCATATCTTGGCATCGACGTAAAACTGCTTTTAGCAGAAGCTTCTACTTTAAGCGGGCCTTTTTTACCTTTTTTCGTCGTAATGATAATTACACCATTTGCCGCTCTTGAACCGTAAATTGCCGCGGCAGAGGCATCCTTTAAAACCTGAATAGTTTCGATATCATTTGGGTTAAAATCTCTGTTGGCCGATGTCACCAAACCATCAATTACATATAAGGGATTGGTACTTTGAAGATTTTTTAAACCACGAATTTCGATATTGGCTTCCTGTCCCGGGCGACCACCGCCACGTACTTTAACTCCGGTTACTAAACCCTGAAGTCCGTCTGCAACCGTTGTAACCTGACGTTTTTGAATTTCTTCGGCTTTTACCAGAGAAACTGCTCCTGTAAGGTCTTTTTTCTGTTGGGAACCATAACCTACCACTACAATTTCGTCTAGTTTTGTTGCGTCTTCTGGTAAAGAAGCGTCGATTGTTGTCGCATTATTGATCGCAATTTCGATTGTTTTATATCCCTGCGAACTAAAAATCAGGGTCTGATTGGAAGCTGCCGTAATTTTATATCTTCCATCGAAATCGGTAACTGCACCGTTTTTGGTATTCTTGATGACAACATTTGCAAACGGAATTGGTTCTCCTGTTACAGAAGCCACTTTTCCGCTTATGGTTATTTGCTGTTGCGCATAGGTTTGCTGCACTAATAAACTAAAGAAAAACAAGAGGTAATATCTCTGCTTTAAAATTTGAGTGAACTTTGTTTTCATTGATTTTTCATTTTAGATAGTTTTCTTTTTTGGTTGGTTTTGAAATTAATTTGTAAAGTTTTAATCGTCTTTATACTGGCGACGTACCATTTTTAATTGGTTAGTAATAATAATGTGTTCATTTTAATTCAAAAGTATTAATGACGTTATTTTTTAAAGTTAATTTTATTGATGCCTTATTTTTTAAGCTTAAAAATTATCAATATCATTTATTTAAAAAGTCAAAGTAGATGATTTTAATTCAAAATAAAATGATTCATTTGTGTCAATATCTCTCTCAAATGAGTCAAATTGCATCATTATATCCAAATAAACTGCGATTTGCATCATTTTGTTGAATATTGACACGATTTGATTAAAACATGATTTTATTCTAAAAAATACAACAATGCGTAAATTCTTTCTTTTTTCATTTTTATTGATTTTTTCGATAAATTTTATTCAGGCACAAGAATATTATTTTAAACATTTTCAGGTCGAAGAAGGACTTTCAAACAACACGGTTTTGACTTCTTTGCAGGATGAAGATGGCTTTATGTGGTTTGGAACTAAAGACGGCCTGAACCGGTTTGATGGTTACCGATTTAAAACCTATCGAAGTAATGGTAACCCGATTCACAGTTTAGGAAGCAATTATATACAGTCTCTTCATGAATATAAAGGCGTAATTTGGGTGGGGACTGATAAAGGTTTGTATCAATATAATAAAAAGACAGACCAGTTTACGGTTCTTAATGAAGCTATTAATGACCGGATCAACGATATCAATCACGACAAAAACGGAAATATCTGGTTTATTTCAGGAAATATTCTCTACAAATATTCTACAATTAAAAAAGAGACCAAAACTTTTAATCCCAACAAGTATTTTATTGTTACCTCGGTTTCACGAGATGCCAATGGTCAGATTTGGGCATCTTCTTTAAATAAAATCTACCGTTATTCCGAAGAAAATCTTTCGTTCGAAAACATTCCAATTACACCTCCGGCAGGTTCAGCCAATTTTAGGATTACCGTTATTTATGCATTAGATAAAAATAATATTGCCATTGGTACACAGGACGATGGTGTTTTGATTTATAATATTCCCGGCAAAACCACTTCTAGTTTATCATTTTCATCTAAAAATCCGGTTTACGTGCGACAATTTAAAAAGAAGGATAACGACGAACTCTGGATTGCCAGCGAATCCGGGGTTTATGTTTATAACCTAAAAACAAAAGTTAATGTAAATCTTAAAAAAAATTATAACGATCCATACGCAATTTCAGACAATGCGGCGTACTCTATTACTATTGATAAAGAAAACGGAATTTGGGTAGGAACTTATTTTGGAGGCATTAATTACCATCAAAAACAATACACGCAATTCAAAAAGTATTTCCCGCAGAAAGGGCAAAATTCCATTAGCGGAAGTGCCGTTCGTGAAATTCATAAAGATGACAAAGGCGATCTGTGGATTGGAACAGAAGATGCAGGCCTGAACCGATTTAACCCCAAAACACAACAATTTACTTCGTATTTGCCCAACGGCAGCAAAAGCAGTGTTTCATACTATAATATACACGCCCTGATGCCCCGAAAAGACAAAATTTGGGTAGGAACTTTTGAGCATGGCTTAGATGTTTTAGATCGAAATACCGGTATGGTTGTCAAACATTATAGTGCCAATAATCCGTCATCGGGATTGCGAAGCAATTTTATTTTTTCTTTTTATCAAACCAAAAAAGAAGAACTAATCGTTATTACCACAATGGGGCTTTATAAATATAATGAGCAAAACGATAATTTCGAAACCTTAAAAACATTTCCCGAAACCACACATTATACCACTTATAAGGAAGACAGCGACGGAAATTTATGGGCCGGAAGCTATCGTGATGGTTTGTTTTATTACAATCCCAAAACCAAAAAGAAAGAGGTTTTTATCTATGATTATAAAAACCCAAATGGCATTAGCAACAATTCGATCAATTATATATTTGAGGACAGTTCGAAAAACTTATGGTTTGCCACTGAAAACGGACTTGATCTATTGGATAAAAAAACAAGAACTTTTAAAAAATTCACTACCAAAAACGCATTTCCCAGCAATGTGGTGTACTCGATTTTAGAAGATGATACCAAAAATTTATGGCTTACCACCTCTAAAGGTTTGGTAAAATTTGGTCCGGACCATAAAAGCATTAAAATTTATACAACGGCCAATGGTTTGCTGAGCGATCAGTTTAATTATGCGTCGGCTTTTAAAGATACCAATGGCGATATGTATTTTGGAAACCTCAACGGAATGATTAGTTTCAACCCAAAGAATTTTACCAAAAACAAATACACGCCATCGATTTTTATTACTAATCTACAGATTAATAATAAAGATATTGATGTCAATACAAATGATTCTCCTATAAAGCAATCTATTTCGCATATTGATGAACTGGAGCTCAATAGCAGCCAATCGTCGTTTAACCTTGAATTTGCTTCCTTAAATTATACGGCTCCGGAACTTACAGAATATTGGTATAAACTTGAAAATGTAAATAATGACTGGGTTTATCTGGAACGCAACCACAAAGTGTTTTTTACGGAACTGGCACCGGGAGATTACGTTTTTAAAGTAAAATCGCTGAATAGTTTTGGGGTTTGGAGTAAAGAAGTCGAACTAAAAATCAGGATTTTACCTCCGTTTTGGGCAAGTTCTTACGCCTATTTCTTTTATTTTCTGTTGGTTTGCGGTTCGTTTTATTACATCATACGCTATTCTCAAAATTTAACCCAGATTAAAAACAATCGAAAAATAAAACATCTTAACGACGAAAAAGAGAAAGAAATCTATCAGGCCAAAATTGATTTTTTTACCAATGTTGCGCACGAAATCAGAACGCCACTGACGTTGATAAAAGGGCCATTAGAAAAGCTTTTGGTGATGGATCATCAGTTACCCGAAGTACCTCAGAATCTTTCGATAATGAAAAAAAATACGTCACGACTATTAAAATTAGTCAACGAATTACTGGATTTTAGAAAGTCGGAAATTGGCGGGTTGAAATTGACTTTTGTTGAGGCGAATATTTCTTCGATGGTCAGGAATTTTCATTTGCGATTCAGCCAATTGATTGAGGAAAGAGGAATTGAATTTGAACTGGAACTGGGCGACAAGGATATTTTTGCTTTTGTGGATAAGGAAGCTTTCAAAAAAATCCTGAGCAACCTGATGAGCAATGCTATTAAATATGCAAAAGACAAAAGCTCGATTATACTTTACAGAGATGATAAAAAACTGACCTTAATTGTGAAAAATGACGGGAATTTGATTCCGTTTCACTTAAAAGATAAAATTTTTGAACCGTTTTTCAGGGTCGATAATATGGATGCAACGTCAGGAACGGGAATTGGACTTTCGCTGGCACATTCGCTAACGCAATTACACCACGGCAACCTGCAGCTTATTCCGGATTTAAAACTGAATATTTTTGAACTGGTGGTGCCGCTTCGCCAGGAAGAAGAATTTATGTTTTATAATGAACCTGAAAAAGAAAAAACCGAAGCAGAATCTGAAATTACCGAGATCGAAGGCAAACAAGAGAAACCACAACTGCTGATTGTAGAAGATAATGAAGATTTACTGAACTTTATTACCACTGAATTGTCTTCGGGTTATACTGTATTAAAAGCAGATAACGGCGAAAATGCGCTGAAAATCATTCACAATGAGAACATTCAATTGGTAATAAGTGATGTATCGATGCCTGTTATGGACGGAATTACCTTGTGTAAAGAAATCAAAGCCAATCTCGAAACGAGCCACATTCCGGTTATTCTGCTTACGGCTAAAAACTCGTTAAAATCTCAAATTGATGGTCTTGGCGCGGGTGCAGATGCCTATATCGCAAAACCATTCTCTATGGATTATTTAAAAGTTCAGGCAAATAATTTAATCGAAAACAGAAAACAGATTATGAATTATTATGCGAGTTCGCCTCTTTCGCATATAAAAAGTATTGCCCACAATAAAACCGATGAAAAGTTCCTTAAAAAACTGGATGACGAAATTTTGAAAAATATTACCGATCCCGATTTGAGTGTAGAATCACTGGCAGAAATTATGAATATGAGCCGCTCTACTTTGTATCGAAAAATTAAGGACATTTCGAATTTAAGTCCCAATGAACTCATCAATATTGTTCGTTTAAAAAGGGCTGCAGAACTACTTTTGAATGAGAATTTTAAAATGTATGAAATCGCCGAAAAGGTGGGGTACAAATCGCAAACGAGTTTTGGCCGAAATTTTCAAAAGCATTTTTCGATGACACCTTCTGAATATATTGCAATGAATAAAAAATAAGAACATAAATTGATATCGGAATTCTCTAAAATCCGATTACTATTATGTAACAAGAGCATTCTTAAAAGCAGTAAATTTGAGATAGTTTTCTAAAAAATACTATTATGAAAAATTTTTTAATTCTTTTAATGTCTATTTTCTTTTTCTCCTGTCAGCAAAAAGAAAACAAGAACGATTCTGTCTCCGCTACCGATACAATTGCTGTAAAGAAAACCACAGAAAAGATCAAAGAAACAGAAGAGAATAAACAAATAGGTGATACTATTGTTATGAATTTCCGAAATGAAAAAGGCTTTTTTACAGCTCAGGGTTCATTAGATTCTATTCATCCAAAAATATATATCAAATTTAAAAATGAAGATCCGGGCAAATTGAAGGCAACAATTGTTCCTTCTACAGGAAAAGGAAACATACGTTTCAGTCAAATTATTTTTCCCGACAAAAATTCAGACGGACCTTTTGGAACAGATGTAGAAATCCCTCTAAAGCAAAAAGGAAATTACATTTTAGTAGTTGGACATTCGCTAATGGCTGACAGTCCTTTTTGGGGTAAATTTGAGGTACAGCTTGAGAATAAAAAAGATTAATTTATTGCAGATCCATCATCTTAAGCCTTGAAAATTCCAACCTGCCTGCAGGATTCAAAAAACTCAAAAGCCCTTTTCTCTGCATACGAATAAGTTGAATTGCGTAAAGGAAAAGCACAATGTCCTCCATATTTTGGGGTTTCCAGATATACATATGCGCTGTCTTGTGCGATAGCCCTTGGGTAGCATCTTTCGCCTAAAAAAGGATCATCCAGAGAATTAATAATTAAAACCGGAGTAGTAATATTTTTAAGCGAAAATTCCGGAGAAACCCGTTGATAATAGTCTTCACGACTTGCAAAGCCATGCAGCGGTGCTGTAAAATAATGATCGACTTCATCAAAAGAAGAAATTTTATCAATCTGATCACGGTTTATAAAATCAGGAAACTGCGCCGCTTTGTATTTCAGCTTTTTTTTAATATCAATTGTAAAATTCTTTAAATATACCCTGTTGAAACCTTGTTTAAGTATTGCTGCACTTGTTGCAATATGAGTTGGCACTGAAATCGATACTGCTGCCTTGATACGCTCATCGATGGTTCTCCAGCCCAAATAATTCAATAGCTGAACACCTCCCATCGAGTATCCAATCATATACACATCTTCGAATCCTTTCTGCAAAACAAACTGAACGACCTCATCAAGATCATCAACAGCACCATGATGATAAAGTCTTGGCAGGCGGTTCATTTCTCCTCCACAGGTACGATTGTTCCATGCAAAAACCGAAAAACCTTTCTGCTCAAAATAGGTTGCACAACTATTATTATAAGTTCTGCGTGAATCCCCTTCTAAGCCATGACATAAAATCACAGCTTTTTTAGGATCATTTAAAATAAAATCAATATTGATAAAATCTCCGTCACTCAACTCAATCTTTTCCCTTGTATATCCCGGAGCATCAAACTTTTTAAACAAAGCAGCATAAATAGTAGAGACATGCCTGTTGCGATGAATAATAGAAGGAAAATTATATTCTGATTGTTCAATTATTGGCATGGTAAAAATTGTTTTTGGCGCTACTACAAAGCTAATAAATCAATCAACACATAATTTAAAACGGTTTGTTTATTTTCGTTTTTAGAAATTATTAGTTTAAAAAAAAAATATCATAATTAAATAAAGCAACTAAAAAACAGTCCAAAAAAAACAATTAGAATTTAAAATTTCAGTCATTATATTATTATGCAGGTAGTGACAAAAATAACTGCAAAAGACTAAATTTCACCCTATATTTGCCGATAACGGAAATTTTATAAATGTAAAATATCTTTTAGTAGTAGAATAAAAAAAATCCAAATTCCAATTTTTAAGTCGGAATTTGGATTTTCTAATTTAGAATTCTATATCTCGTTAGTCTAAAATAAAACTCACGCTAACATTTGCAATAACTTCTATTTCTCCAATGGCAAGAGTTTCGTTTGAAGCACCAGCTGAATCCATAGCCATAGATTTCATGGCAGCATACATTGGCTGTGGGCGGTACACTTGAGTATTATCGGAAATTGTATACGCTTTACCTACTTTTTGTCCTAAAACTGAAACATAATCTTCTGCTTTTAATTTCGCATCTTTTATAGCCAGTTTTCTAGCTTCTGTTTCAATTTGAGCTAATTTTGAAGTTTCAAAAGAAACTCGGTCTATACGGTTAATTCCTTGTTGTACTAAACCTTCCATCAATTCATCGTATTTAGATAAATCTTTCAATACAATTTCTATAGTTTGAGTAGCATTGTAGCTGGTTTTCTTTTTCTCATAATCGTATTGCGGATTAAGAGCTACTTGTTTTGTTTTGAAATCTGCTGCAGGAACATTCGATTTTTTGATAAATTTTAAAACTGCATCGATTTTTTCGTCATTTTGCTTTTTGACATCTTTAGCATTATTCCCTTTTGTTTCAACAGTTGCTGAAATACAAACCTGATCAGGTGCTACTTTTACTTTGCCTTCCCCATTTACATTGATTTGAGGAATTTGTTTGGTTTCTTGAGCGTAAGACATAGTCATAAACATGATTGTTAAAAATAATACTACTTTCTTCATTTTTGTTATATTTAAATTGTTTGATAATAGAATTTCAAAAGTTGTGCCAAGATTTAGAGCTTCCCTAATTTTGCCAATACAAAAAGTATCAAAATCGGGATTGCCAATAGAATAACCATCAAACTATGATCTACAATTAATGAAGGTTCTTTTACCAAAGTGATCAGATAACCGCCTATGGCACCTCCAAAATGTGCTGTGTGCCCAATATTATCATTTTTGGCTCGCATTCCGTAAATTGAATATAATAAATATAAAATTCCGAATAAATAAGCCGGCATTGGTATGACAAAGAAAATTCCCAACATCATATCAGGCTGCAATAATATCGCTGAATACAAAACTCCCGTTACTGCTCCTGATGCCCCTACTGCCCGATAACTATAATCATTTTTATGAAAAAGCATCGTTAATAAACTTCCAAAAATTAAACTTCCAAAGTAAATTAGCACAAACGAAATCGTACCCAACCATTGGATTACAACGGGGGCAAAAAACCACAACGTAAGCATATTAAATGCCAAATGCATGATATCTGCATGTAAAAAACCAGATGAAAGCATTCTGATTTGTTCTCCGGATCGAATACTTCCTACATGAAATTCGTATTTTCTAAAAAAAGCAAGATCATTAAAACCCTTGTAACTAATCACAGCATTAGCAACTATAATCCCTACTAAAATGGTATTCATAAAAAATATTTAATGTGATTTGTAAATATAGTCATTCTTAAACATATGTTAGCGTCAAACCAAAATATCGGCGGTTATTCATTTTTTGCTTTATATTTGTAAAAAAATATTACATGCAATTTCTCGTTTATATATTGGCCTATCCTTTACTTTGGCTTATCTCTATACTCCCGTTTCGATTATTTTACTGGTTATCAGATTTTGTGTATTTTATTGTTTACCGAATTGTAGGCTACCGCAAAAAAGTGGTTCGAGAAAACCTTGCGCTGACTTTACCACATTTAAGCGATGCCGAACGAAAAAAAATCGAAAAGAAATTCTATCAGCATATGTGCGATATGTTTTTGGAGACAATCAAAACTATGAGCATTTCGCCTGAGGAAATGGAAAGAAGATTTCAGGTTACAAATATTGAGTTGGTACAGGACTACGCAAAAAAAGGCAAAAGTGTAATTCTAGTTGCTTCGCATTATGCAAGTTACGAGTGGCTTTTAACAATTAACCCTAAACTTGGTTTTCAGGGAATTGCTGTTTATAAAAAAGTGGCCAACCCATATTTTGACAAATTAGTGCGAAAAATACGCTCTAAATACAATACTGAATTAGTAGAAACCAGAAAGGCTATTCCAACAATGGCACAAAATCAGCGTAAGGGTATATTGAGCATGTACGGACTTGCAAGTGATCAATCGCCAAAACTGGACAGGATTTTTCATTCGATGAAATTTATGGGTATTGAAGTCCCTGTGCACACGGGAGCCGAAATGCTGGCGAAAAAATACGATTTAAGTGTGATAATGGTAAAAGTAAAAAAAGTGGCGAGAGGTTATTACGAAGCTACTTTTCTAACAATTGCCGATAATCCTAATGAATTTGAAAATTTTGATATTACTGAAAAGTATTTAAGAGAAGTAGAAAAACAAATCTACGAAGCTCCGGAATATTATTTATGGACGCACAAAAGATGGAAACATCGCGTGGAATAATAATTGTACCAAAAAATTAAAATCCAAAAAAGTTACTATTACTTTTTTGGATTTTTTTGTTTTATAAGCCATCACAAATAAAAACTCACCCATTCTGCAAGGCAAAGACTAATTTGATGGGTTTTTGTAATATTTTTTATCATGAGAACAAAATGATAAATTAGATAAAGAACATATATTTGATTATGATAAAAATTTTCCCAAATCTAAATTATCTTATGACAAAAAAATTATCTCTATTAGTGTTGTTGTGTTTTTCAATAGTCACTTACGCACAAAGCCCAAAGCGCGGAATCGCTTTCGGAAAAAATTCAACTGCTGACCTACTGGCACTCAAACCCGGAATTTCGTGGTGGTACAACTGGGGTTCTGAACCTGAAAATGATACCAACGCAAATTACGAATCTATTGGTGTCGAATATGTTCCAATGGCCTGGAACCAGGTCAGCGATAACAACGTTCAGGCTTTTATCAACCGAATAAAACCCGGAGCCAAATATTTACTGGCTTTTAATGAACCTAATTTTAATGATGGTGCCCGAATGACTCCACAAGATGCCGTAAATGCCTGGAAGAATATCGAAAAAATAGCTGTTGCCAAAAACCTGGAAATAGTAAGCGCATCACCGGCTTTTAATGATCCTAACAATAATTATGGTGGTTTTAGCAGTCCGATTGCATGGCACGATCAGTTTTTTCTTTTATGCCCAACCTGCAAAGTCGATTATATTGCTTTTCATACCTACGACAGAACTTCAGGCGATGTTATAGGTGTTACAAGTCTTTTAAAAAAATACAATCGCCCGATCTGGGTAACTGAATTTGCCAACAGAGTCATTCAAAGTGCAGATGAAAAAACCAAGTTTATGAAAGAGATCATAACCAATTTTGAGAATGATCCTGATATTTACCGTTATTCATGGTTTACAGGAAGGGTCGATCCTACTTGGACTGACATGCTTGAAGGACAATTATTAGCTCCTCAAAGCGGTGTTTTAAAACCTATCGGGACTGAATATATCAATACCAGTTATACCACAAAAAAGATGAATGTTCCAGGCAGAATAATTGCGAATAAGCATTATCGAAGAAAAGGAACCGCTTTACAAAACACGACCGACGGAGCAACAGTACAAAATGTAAGCGCTATAGACCAAGGCGACTGGAATGAGTTTATACTAAATAATGTAAATGCCGGAACGTATAATTTTACTTTTAGGGTGGCTTCTGTAAATCAGGGTAAATTTGATATTTTGGTAAATGACGTTGTCGTTAAAACAGATGAAACATTTCCGGCTACGGGAGGTTTGCAAACTTATGCAGACAAAATTGTAAACGGTATAGCATTGCCTAAAGGAGAAGTATACCTTAAAATTAAATTCAAATCAAATGATATGAGTTTTAATTATATAGATGTTGCAACAGGAAACTTAGGTGTAAATGATCCGGTCAATGAACAGGACTTTTTTACAGTTTATCCAAATCCTGTTAAAAACCAATCTGTACTTCATATAAAATCAGCCACTACTGAACCTTTAGTTTTAAAAATAGTGGATATGAGAGGACAAATTTGCTATTCTTCAGATGCTCATTTTACTAATGAGGATATTAAAATTGGAGATAAACTATCCAGCGGGGTTTATATTGTAACTGCCACTTATGGTTCAATAAAAAAATCATTAAAAATTATCAAAAACTAAGATTCTTAAACATTGATACTAATTAATTATTTTACCGCAAAATACGCAAGAATTATTATTTAGCAGACAAAAAAAGTTCGCAAAGCTTTGTATTGATTTAGCTTTGCGAACTTTTGCCTTTTATAAAACCTAACATTAAAAAAAATTGCAGACTTTGCGGTTATTTTTTTCTGTTCAGATTATCTAATTCCGAAAACTAAATTCCCGCAATTGCTTTTATTTCATCTATAATTCGAAGTGCCAGAACATCTGCTTTTTCCTGAGAAGGAGCTTCAGTATAAATTCTGATAATCGGTTCCGTGTTTGATTTTCTTAAATGTACCCATTCGGTAGCAAAATCAATCTTTACACCATCAATGGTTGTAATATCTTCGTTTTTATATTTTTCTGTCATCGCAACCAAAATAGCATCAACATCAATTTGAGGTGTTAATTCTATTTTATTTTTGCTCATGTAATATTCAGGATAAGAAGCTCTCAAAGCCGAAACTGATATTTTTTTATTAGCCAAATGCGTCAGGAACAACGCCACTCCTACCAAACTATCTCTTCCGTAGTGAGATTCCGGATAAATGATACCACCATTCCCTTCACCTCCAATAATAGCATTATTTTTTTTCATTAATGCTACCACATTTACCTCACCTACAGCACTGGCTTCGTATTTTCCGCCGTGAGCAAGAGTTACGTCACGCAAAGCACGTGATGATGACATATTCGAAACTGTATTTCCGGGAGTTTTACTCAATACATAATCAGCGCAAGCCACCAATGTATATTCTTCTCCAAACATTTCTCCGTCTTCGCTAATAAATGCCAAACGGTCAACGTCCGGATCTACTACTACTCCTAAATGAGCTTTTTCTTTTACTACTAATTCTGAAATATCCGTTAAATGTTCTTTTAAAGGTTCCGGATTATGAGGGAAATGTCCGTTTGGTTCGCAGTATAACTTTACTACTTCCACGCCCATCAATTCTAATAATCTCGGAATGATGATTCCTCCTGATGAATTTACACCATCTACAACCACTTTAAATTTTGCCGCTTTTACCGCTTCAACATCTACTAAAGGCAAATTTAAAACCTCGTCGATATGAATATCCATATAAGCATCATTTACGGTGATTTCGCCCAAACTATCTACATCTGAGAAATCGAAAGCTTCAGCATCAGCAATTTCAAGAATCTTAGCCCCCTCTTCTCCACTTAAAAATTCTCCTTTTGCATTTAATAATTTTAGGGCATTCCATTGTTTCGGATTATGAGAAGCTGTTAAAATAATTCCTCCATCAGCCTTTTCTAACGGAACAGCCACTTCTACAGTAGGTGTTGTCGAAAGTCCAAGGTCAATTACATTAATCCCTAAACCAATTAAAGTATTAACCACAAGATTGTGAATCATTGGCCCGGAAATTCTGGCATCACGGCCAATTACAACGGTTAGTTTTTCTTTGGAAGTATTGTTTTTAAGAAAAGTACCGTATGCCGATGCAAATTTCACGGCATCAACAGGAGTCAGGTTATCTCCTACTTTTCCACCAATTGTTCCTCGTATTCCTGATATCGATTTTATTAAAGTCATTTTTATGAGTTATGGTTACCAGTTACAAATATAGATTTTTTTTTAAGTTACAAAGATGCTAAGGTCCTAAGGTGCTAAGATTTTTTAGTCTGAATAATAAAGCTATCTCTCATTGCTTGAAATGAAGTCAAAAAGTTTTCATACTTTTACTAAAATAAGCTTATAGTCTTAACCACTTAGTCTGTTAGTAATAAAACTTAGTGCCTTAGCAACTTAGAACCTTAGCATCTTAAAAAGAATGAATTTCCTAGCCCACATATATCTTTCAGGAGACAATGATTTAATAAAAATTGGCAATTTTATGGCTGATGGAATTCGCGGAAAACAATTTGAACATTTTCCTGAAGAGGTTCAAAAAGGTATAATTCTGCATCGTTCGATTGATACTTACACCGATTCGCATGATGTGTTCAGACAAAGTACCAAACGTTTACATGAAAAATACCATCATTACGCCGGTGTTATTGTCGATATTGTGTACGATCATTTTCTGGCCAAAAACTGGAAAAAATATTCAGATGAAAAACTCGAGGATTTCATCAATCGATTCTACCAATCATTACATGAGAATTATCCTGTTTTAACTGAAAAAACACAGCGCTTAATGCCTACCATGATACAGGAAAACTGGCTCTCGAGTTATCAAACTGTTGAAGGAATCCATTACATCCTTACCCAAATGGACAGAAGGTCGAAAAACGCTTCCAAAATGCAGTTTGCAAGTACAGAATTGGTAGAATTTTATCCTCAATTTGAGCAGGAATTCACACTCTTTTTTGAAGATATAAAAGCACATTCCAAACAAAAATTACTTTCATTATAAAATCTACAGATTCTATAAAAACAAAATACGATTTCTTTTTATGAAAAAAATTGCCTTTTTATTCAGCTTTATTTCTATTTATAGTTTTTCGCAACAAAATACAAAACCAACCGGATTAGTAGCAACAAAAGCAATGGTAGTTTCAGCACGCCAGGAAGCTTCAAAAGTAGGCGCTGAGATTATACAAAAAGGCGGAAATGCATTTGATGCCATGATTGCAACCGAACTGGCCCTTGCAGTGGCATATCCATACGCAGGAAATCTGGGCGGAGGAGGATTTATGGTCTATAGAAAAGCAAATGGCGAAGTTGGGTCGCTGGATTATCGCGAGAAAGCACCACTCGCAGCAACAAAAGATATGTTTCTGGACAAAGACGGAAACGTTATCAAGGGTAAAAGTACCGAAACTGCTTTGGCAATTGGCGTTCCTGGAACGATCGCCGGCGTATTTGCCGTTCATAAGAAATTAGGTTCTCTGCCTATGGCTGAAATCTTAAAACCTGTTATTGCTTTGGCAGAAAAAGGTGTTGTTGTAACCAAAAAACAAGAAAAAAGGCTTCAGGATTATCATGATGCCATCGTAAAAATAAATGGACCAAATACATTATTGGCGGGTAATTTTAAAGAAAACGATACTATCAAATATCCGGCTCTTGCCAATACTTTAAAACGAATCGCAAAAAACGGAAGAAATGAATTTTATAAGGGTGAAACGGCTAAAATTTTAGTGAATTATCTTCAGAAAAAAGGCGGAATTATTACTCTTAAAGATTTAGAGAAATACAAAGCTAAATGGAGAAAACCTCTTCAGTTTAATTATAAAGATTTAAAAATCACCTCGATGGCGCCTCCAAGCAGCGGCGGAATCTGTCTGGCACAAATCATGAAAATGATTGCCCCTTATGATTTGGCTAAAATGGGACATAATTCTGAGGAATCTATTCAGGTAATTGTCGAAGCCGAACGAAGAGCCTACGCCGACAGAAGTCAGTTTTTAGGAGATCCGGATTTTGTAAAAATTCCAATAAACGGATTATTATCTGATTCTTATCTAAAAGACAGAATGTCAAGTTTTGATGTAAACAAAGCCAGTTTATCATCAGAAATAAAAGAAGGAAAAGTGAACTTTAACGAAAGTACCGAAACCACACACTATTCGATTGTTGATGCACAGGGAAATGCCGTTGCCGCAACAACCACACTTAACGATGGTTACGGATCAAAATACTATTGTGATGAACTGGGTTTCTTTTTGAATAATGAAATGGATGATTTTAGCGCCAAACCGGGTTCTCCAAATATGTTTGGCCTGGTAGGAAATGAAGCCAATAGCATTGCGCCCCAAAAAAGAATGCTAAGCTCGATGACACCAACTATTGTCGAAAAAAATGGTAAATTATTTATGGTGGTGGGTTCTCCCGGAGGATCAACTATCATTACAAGTGTATTACAGGCTATTTTAAATGTTTACGAATACAATTTAAGTATGCAGGAAGCTGTAAATGCACCGCGTTTTCATCATCAGTGGTTACCGGACTTAATCACTTTTGAACCCAATGCTTTTGATAAAATTACTATAGAAAAATTAAAAGCAAAAGGATACTTAATCAACGAAAAAACGACTCCGGTAATTGGTAAATTAGATTGCATTTTGGTTCTGCCCAACAACACTCTCGAAGGTGGTGCAGATTTTCGCGGAGATGATACTGCTGTAGGTTTTTAAGTTAAAAAAGCAGATTTGTCCTTAAATATCATACAAATTTGAATGTTAAAAGCTAAATTTGCAATATACCTAACTTTTACTACAGAATGCTAAAAAAATATTTTAGAAGACTAGAAAGCATTATTGCTTTGGCTCAGTCATTAATGACACCAAAGCAATTTATTTTTTTATCAAGTGTTTTAATTGGTGTTTCCTGCGCTTTGGCGGTAATTGTTCTAAAAGCTTTTGCCCATAGCGTTTTTTCTTTTGCGACTTATATCAACGGTATTTTAAAGCTGAGCTTCATTAACAGTATTCTTCCAATTGTTGGAATCGTACTGACTGTTTTTGTGGTAAAAAGAATTCTGAACGGAAGTATAGAAAAAGGAACTTCGCAGATATTATATGCGGTTGCAAAAAAAGCCAGTATTATACCAAAGAAACAGATGTATGCCCAAATTGTAACTTCTTCCTTAACAGTAGGTCTTGGAGGTTCTGCCGGTCTGGAAAGTCCTATCGTAATTACAGGAGCAGCATTCGGATCCAATTTTGCCCAAAATTATAAGCTCCCTTATAAAGACAGAACATTGCTTATTGGCTGTGGAGTTGCTGCCGGAATTTCTGCTGCTTTTAATGCTCCAATTGCAGGGGTTCTTTTTGCTATCGAGGTTTTACTGGTAGATGTAAGTATTTCTGCCTTTACACCAATTATGATTTCTGCTGCAACAGGTGCTTTGGTTTCTGCCATTGTATTAGACGAAAGTATTCTTTTGTCTTTTAAAAAACAAGAAGCTTTTAACTATCATAATATTCCTTTTTATGTTCTTTTGGGATTGCTAACCGGTTTTATTGCTGTGTATTACGCCCGAAATTTTCAAAGAGTCGAGCATTATTTTTCTAAATTAAAAGTTGGACCTTACAGAAAAGCATTAATTGGCTCTTCGTTACTCGCACTGCTTATTTTTATATTCCCAACGCTTTTTGGTGAAGGTTACGAAAGCATTAAAACCTTATCTGAAAGTGATCCCGGAAAAATATTAGATAATACTTTATTCGCCGATTTTAGAAACAATCAGTGGGTCTTGCTCCTGTTTGTGGGATGCACAATGATGGTCAAAGTATTCGCTTCCGGGCTTACCATCGGAAGTGGAGGAAACGGAGGTAATTTTGCTCCATCCCTATTTCTGGGATCTTATTTAGGTTACTTCTTTTCCAAATTTATTAGTCTTATTGGTTTAGCCAAACTGCCTATTACTAATTTTACCATGGTGGGAATGGCTGGTATTTTGAGCGGATTATTTCACGCTCCTCTTACAGCAATTTTCCTGATTGCTGAAATCACCGGAGGTTATAGCTTGATGATTCCGCTTATGATTGTTTCCTCGATAAGTTTCGCCATTTCTAAGCGTTTCGAAAAATATTCTCTTGATGTAAAAGGTCTGGCGAAAAAAGGTCACGCTTTTACTAGTAATAAGGACTCAAATATCCTCTCTACTTTAGATATCGATACGATTATTCAATGCGATTATCTCACAGTGCATCCGGATGAGAATTTAAGTAAACTGGTTGACCTTATTTCGCATTCTAATCAGGTAGTTTTTGCAGTTGTCGACAATGAAAAAGATCTGGTAGGCGTTGTTCATTTTAATGATATCCGGGAAATTATCTTCAATAACTATCGTGTTAAATATACTTTAATCAAAGATGTTATGAAAACACCTGCAGCTACAATATCTTCTGATGACAGCATGGAAATTGTAATGCGTAAATTCGAAATATCAAAATCAGCTTTTCTGCCTGTTTTACGAAACGGAAAATATTTTGGATTCATTTCTAAATCTATTGCACTTGAAGCTTACAGAACGAAACTGCGTTCTATGACAATTGAGTAGATGTTTTTCAAAAACATTAAAAATAACACAAGCAAGATTTTTTTTCTGCTAACACTAGTTTACACTAGCGTTATTTTGTTACTATTTGTAACATAAAGTTTTGCTATCGAGCACAAAAAGAACAAATCAAAGTGGTAACTTTGCGTTTTGCTCAAAATTATGTTAGAAAAAGACAATACTATTGAAGTTCTTGGTGCAAGAGTTCATAATCTAAAAAATATAGACATTTCGATTCCGCGTGAAAAACTGGTGGTCATTACCGGTTTATCAGGTTCGGGAAAATCCTCTTTGGCATTTGATACCATTTATGCCGAAGGACAGCGCCGTTATGTAGAAACTTTTTCGGCTTATGCCAGACAGTTTCTTGGCGGACTAGAACGTCCTGATGTTGATAAAATCGATGGTCTTTCGCCGGTAATTGCGATTGAACAAAAAACAACCAGCAAAAGTCCGCGTTCTACGGTGGGTACAATTACAGAAATATACGATTTCCTGAGACTTCTTTACGCCCGTGGTGCCGACGCTTATAGTTACAACACTGGCGAAAAAATGGTTTCGTACTCTGATGAGCAAATCAAAGATTTGATTATTCAGGATTTTAAAGGAAAACGCATCAATATTCTTGCTCCGATTATTAGAGCAAGAAAAGGTCATTATGCCGAATTATTCCAGCAAATCACCAAACAAGGTTTCCTTAAAGTACGTGTAAACGGTGAAGTTCGGGATTTAGTTTCGGGAATGAAACTGGATCGTTATAAAACCCATGATATCGAGATTGTAGTCGACAGAATGTTGATTGAAGATACCGAAGATAATCAGAAACGATTATCCGAAAGTATCAATACGGCGATGCATCATGGTGAAAACGTTTTAATGATATTAGATCAGGATACGAATGAAGTACGTTATTTCAGTAGAAATTTAATGTGTCCTACAACCGGAATTTCATATCAGAATCCGGAACCAAATTTATTTTCGTTCAACTCCCCAAAAGGAGCTTGTCCGCATTGTAATGGCTTGGGAACAGTACATGAAATCAATATTAAAAAGATCATTCCTAATCCCAAATTATCCATTAAAGCCGGTGGTTTTGCTCCGCTTGGTGAATACAAATCCTCGTGGATTTTTAAACAACTGGAAGTTATTGGAGAAAAATTCAGTTTCAAGATAACAGATCCTATTGAAAAGATTCCGGAAGAAGCCATGACGATGATTTTGCATGGTGGGAAAGATAAATTTGTCGTAAATTCTAAAGACTTAGGCGTTACCAGGGATTATAAAATAGACTTTGAAGGAATATCACATTTTATCAAAAATCAGTTTGATGAAACCTCATCAACAACTATAAAACGCTGGGCTAAAGATTTCATGGACGAAGTAAATTGTCCGGTTTGTGATGGTTCGCGTTTGAAAAAAGAAGCTTTATTCTTTAAAATTAACAGCAAAAATATCGTTGAATTGTGCGATATGGACATCTCTGACCTGACAATATGGTTTCAGGATTTAAACAAACACTTATCAGACAAACAGCTTTTGATCGCTTCAGAAGTAGTAAAAGAAATCAAAGACCGTTTGAATTTCCTGATGAACGTTGGTCTGAATTATCTGGCGTTAAGCCGAAGCTCAAAATCACTTTCGGGTGGTGAGGCTCAACGTATTCGCTTAGCCACACAAATTGGTTCTCAATTGGTTGGTGTTCTTTATATTCTGGATGAGCCAAGTATTGGTTTACACCAAAGAGACAACGAAAAACTGATTAAATCTTTGGAACAATTACGGGATATTGGTAATTCAGTTATTGTTGTAGAACACGACAAAGACATGATCGAAACCGCTGATTATGTAATTGATATTGGCCCAAAAGCCGGTAAATACGGAGGAGAAATCATTAGTATTGGAACTCCCGCAGAAACTTTGAAATCAAACACGATTACCGCTCAGTATTTGAATGGGAAGATGAAGTTAGAAATTCCGAAGGAACGTCGTAAAGGAAATGGCAAGTTTTTGAAATTAACCGGAGCAACCGGAAACAACCTTAAAAATGTTTCTATCGAATTGCCTTTAGGACAATTGATTTGTGTTACAGGAGTTTCAGGAAGTGGGAAATCGACTTTGATCAACGAGACGCTGTACCCTATTTTGAACGCTTATTATTTTAATGGTGTAAAAAAACCACAGCCTTATAAAAAGATTGAAGGTCTTGAACATATTGACAAAGTAATTGATATTGATCAAAGTCCGATTGGGAGAACACCGCGTTCGAATCCGGCAACCTACACCGAGGTTTTTACCGAAATTAGAAACTTGTTCACAATGACTTCTGAAAGTATGATTCGTGGTTACAAAGCGGGTCGTTTTAGTTTTAATGTAAAAGGCGGACGCTGCGAAACGTGTGAAGGCTCAGGAGTCAGAACTATCGAAATGAACTTTTTACCGGATGTTTACGTAGAATGCGAAACGTGTCAGGGAAAACGTTTCAACAGAGAAACATTAGAAATTCGATACAAAGGAAAATCAATTTCGGATGTATTGAATATGACAGTTGATGAAGCCGTTCCGTTTTTCGAAAACATTCCCAAGATTTATAGAAAAGTAAAAACAATTCAAGATGTTGGTTTAGGATATATTACGCTTGGTCAGCAAAGCACAACTCTTTCTGGTGGTGAAGCGCAACGTATCAAACTGGCGGGAGAATTGTCTAAAAAAGATACCGGAAATACATTTTATATCTTAGATGAGCCTACTACAGGATTGCACTTTGAAGACATTCGTGTTTTGATGGACGTCATTAATAAACTAGTTGATAAAGGAAACACAATCCTGGTCATCGAACATAATATGGACGTTATTAAACTTGCCGATTATATTATAGATATTGGCCCTGAAGGCGGAAAAGGCGGAGGACAATTAATAGCCAAAGGAACTCCTGAAGAAGTAGCAAAAAATAAAAAAAGCTATACGGCTAAGTTTTTGAAAAAGGAATTGGAGTAATAAGGATATTCGTGATAACACCTTTGACAAAGGTTTACGTTCAAAAGTTAGTCTACGTATTTTTGTCATCCCGAGGAGCGAGGGATGACAAGATTGTGGTTATGGATTACGAAAGACGAATTAAAATCCTTCGATACAAAACGAATCGAGCCTAAGGCTCTTTTTCTAAATCAGATTTATTAAGGTTCAGTAGGAACGAAATATTGGCAGCAACGGATTTTAATCCGTTGATGGTTTTTGATACGTCTCTCAATTAAGTTCCGTAGGAACGACATATATGATCCAAAAACTAAAATTGGTTTTGGACAACTCATTTATTATAATCCTTTGATAATGAATTAAAAACCAACATATCTCCGTTTCGAAATGTTACATTTAAATTAATAAATCCCCACTTTTGTAACAATTCTCAAAAAAAGCAGTAATTTAGTACGCCCTTTTTGTCAAAGTATTTGATTTTGGCAATTTTTTATGGGCTAAAAACAATGTTTTTAAATTGAATACCGGTGCCTTAGCCCTGATGGGAACGGCATCCTTTTATGGTGGTCCCGAAGCCTCGGGAAGCCACAAAAGATATAGTGGACAGCAGGACACGAGCGATAGCGAACTGACGAAGTAAACAGCTCCTTCTAACTACATTTGAAACAACACAGCTAGAAATAAAAATATAAATAATTAAAATACCTAAAATGAGATTAGAAGATTTTGATAATGATGAAGACAAAGTAATTCAGGACCGTTTGAAACAAAAAACGTGGAATGAAATTAGAACAAACGACAGCTGGGCGATTTTTAAAATCATGGCCGAGTTTGTAAACGGGTACGAAAGCATGGGACGTATTGGTCCGTGTGTATCTATTTTTGGTTCGGCGAGAACTAAACCGGACGATAAATACTATTTATTGGCAGAAAAAATTGCTTACAAAATCAGTAAAGCTGGTTACGGTGTGATCACAGGAGGTGGCCCCGGAATCATGGAAGCTGGTAACAAAGGTGCACATTTAGGAGGCGGAACTTCAGTAGGTTTAAACATTGAATTGCCTTTTGAACAGCACTTTAACCCTTATATCGACCACGATAAAAACCTTAATTTCGATTATTTCTTTGTGAGAAAAGTAATGTTCGTAAAATATTCTCAGGGTTTTGTGGTGATGCCTGGAGGTTTTGGAACTCTTGACGAAATGTTTGAAGCGATTACTTTGATCCAGACTAAGAAAATCGGAAAATTCCCAATTATATTAGTTGGTGTTGAATTCTGGTCGGGGTTGATCGAATGGGTAAAAACAGTTTTGGTAGAAAAAATGCATACCGTAAGCCCGGAAGATTTAAACTTATTCAAGATCGTAGATACTGAAGAGGAAGTAGTTGATGTCTTAGATAAATTCTACAAGAAATATGATTTAAGCCCTAATTTCTAAAAAATTTAAACCATATAAGTTATATAAGAAAATTTAAGCTTGTTCTGTTTTAGCGCAACGTTTAAATGAACTTATATAACTTATATGGTGAAATAATTATAAAATCTTACAAAAAATTAAAGCTGTTTTTTAAAACAGCTTTTTTTATGTTATTTTTACAATAAAACCAAAACAACCTTACACTCGTAACTTACATTATATTGTTAATTATCCTAAGTCATCATTGAAACTATTATATAAAGTCATATTCTTCATTTTTGTTTTGATGAGCTCATTAAAACAGTACGCACAACATCAGTCTAAGATGGAAGTGGCGGTTAATCTCGAGCTAAAAACACTGAATGTAAAACAGGACATAACCTATTATAACACTTCTAATGATTCTTTGATTTCGATCGTTTTAAACGATTGGAATAATGCCTTTTCAGGGAAAAACACACCATTGGCCAAAAGATTTTCGGATGAATTTTACAGAGGTTTTCATCTCGCAAAAGCTGCAGAAAGGGGCAATACTACCATTTTGAATCTCACAGATTCAAATAATATGGCGCTGGAATGGGAAAGAACTGAAAAAAATCCTGATTTTGTAGTGGTAAAACTGAATCGAAAATTATATCCCGGTGAAAAAATCGATTTGCATCTCGTTTATATTGCTAAAATTCCGAGTGATAAATTTACGCGTTACGGCTTTGATCAGAATGGCGGAATGAACCTGAAAAACTGGTTTTTAAGTCCTGCGCGTTTTGAAAATCATCGTTTTATGAGATATAATAATTTCAACTTAGATGATATTGCAAATGCAAGTACTGATTATGAAATTTCTATAAAAATCCCCAATCAATATTCGATTAATACTGATCTGAATTTGGTTTTGAAAGAAGAAACGAATACAGCTTTCAGCACATATTTTTTTGCGGGAAACAACAGGACCGATTTTAATTTATTTATCGAAAAGCAGAATAGTTTTGTAAGCTACGATAATGGTTCTCTGGAAGTACTTACGAATCTAAAAAACAAAAAAATAAGCGAAATTCAGAAAGCCATTATTATCAATCGTGTTGTGAATTTTGCCAGTGCATTTATCGGGAAATATCCTCACGAAAAAATTACGGTTTCGCAGGTAGATTATGACCGAAATCCATTTTACGGACTCAATCAGTTACCATCGTTTATTAGTCCGTTTTCTGATGATTTTATCTTTGAAATTACATTTTTAAAAACATATCTGAATAATTACTTAAAGAATAGTTTGCGTTTAGACCCACGAAAAGACAATTGGGTTTATGATGGAATCCAGATTTATGCAATGATGAAGTTCATGGATGAAAACCATCTGGATCAAAAAATGCTCGGGCGACTCTCAGACATGAAACTCTTTAAAAGTTACAATATTACCAATCTTACTTTCAACGAGCAGTATAGCTACTATTATATGCTGATGGCGAGAAAAAATCTCGATCAGCCGCTTGGAGATCCAAAAAATACGTTGATAAAATTCAACGAACAAATTGCCAGTAAATATCGCGCAGGATTAAGTCTGAGCTATTTAGATGATTATCTGAATCATGATATTGTGCCTGAAAGTGTACAGGAATTTTATAATCTGAATAAAACGGAACAAACGAATCGCTATGATTTTGAGAAAATACTAACTAAAAATAGTTCAAGAAACATCGATTGGTTTTTTAATACTATTATTGATTCACGTGATATTATCGACTATAAATTTTCGAATGTTTCGAGAACAAAAGACAGCGTTCAGTTTCAGATCAAAAATAAAACCAGCAATTTTGTTCCTATACCAGTGTACGGAATTAAGAAAAACCAAGTCGTTTTTAAAAAATGGATAGAGCCAAAGAATAATGATTCGATTTATGACTTTTCGAGAAAAAATGCCGACAAAATTGTCCTGAATTACGATAATGAAGTTCCGGAATACAACCTGAGAAACAACTGGAAATCGCTTAAAAGTTTGGTGATAACCAATCGTCCTATCAAGTTTAATTTTGCCAAAGACCTTGAAGATCCTTATTATAATCAGATCTTATATATCCCTACCCTTACTTATAATTTGTATGATGGTTTTACACCCGGAGTACGTTTTCATAACAAAACGATTCTGGATAAACCCTTTACCTTTGATATTAATCCTGCGTACTCTATCAAAGCCGGAACCATTTCAGGTTCTTCAGCATTTGTATACAATCAATATTACAGAAACAGTACGTTTTATAATGCTCGATATTCTGTAAGTCAGAATTATTTTCATTATGCACCGGATGCGACTTATTTAAGATTGAATCCGATGGTTCAGTTTAGAATTCGTGAGGAGAATTTCAGGGATAACCGAAAACAGCTTATTATGTTTCGTCAGGTAATTGTAAACCGGGAAGACAGCAAGTACATAACCGATAATTCTAAACCCAATTATTCTGTATTTAATGCCCGTTATTCGAATACTAAAACTGAATTGATCGATCATTTTAGTTTTATGACCGATGTTCAGTTTGGCGGAAACTTCGGAAAACTAGCCGGAGAAGTAGAATATCGAAGATTATTTGAAAACAATCATAAACTAAATTTAAGACTGTATGCCGGAAGTTTTTTATACAACACAACAAATTCCGATTATTTTAGTTTTGGTTTAGACCGGCCAACAGATTATATGTTCGATTATAATTTTTACGGACGATCAGAAAGTACCGGATTTTTTAGTCAGCAATATGTGATGGCCGAAGGTGGTTTTAAATCAAAATTAGCGCCAGCCTACGCCAATCAATGGATGACGGCCTTAAACGCCAGTTATTCAATCTGGAACTGGATAGAGGTTTATGGCGATATTGGTTTTATGAAAAGCAAACACCAGAGTGAAAATTTTGTTTATGATAGTGGCATCAGACTGAATCTTGTTCCTGATTATTTCGAACTTTATTTTCCTGTTTATTCGAATAACGGGTGGGAAATTTCTCAAAATAAATACAACGAAAAAATACGTTTTGTGATCACTTTATCGCCAAAAACATTAGTCAATCTTTTTACCAGAAAATGGTTTTAATTGAATAAATTTTAAAGAAAAACATGCGACATTATCATTAAATTACATTTTATTATAAAAATTAATCAAAAAATACAGGCTTTTTTTTGATTTTAAATACAAATAATTAAATTATATTTATTTTAAAGAATTATGATTATTGATTGTTTTTAAGTAATTTCGCAGTCTAACATGACCCCTCCAGATTATGATAAAAGAAAAAAGCAATACTACACTAACATTTGAAGATTTCAAAACTGAGGTATTGAATGACTACAAAATTGCAGTAACGAGCCGTGAATGTAGCCTTTTAGGTCGTAAAGAAGTATTAACAGGAAAGGCCAAATTTGGAATATTTGGCGACGGAAAAGAAGTGCCGCAGCTTGCTATGGCAAAATCTTTTAAAAATGGAGATTTCCGTTCCGGATACTATCGCGATCAGACTTTTATGATGGCTATTGGAGAACTAACTCCAAAACAATTTTTCGCAGGTTTATACGGTCACACCGATTTAGAATACGATCCAATGTCTGCCGGAAGACAAATGGGCGGACACTTTGTAACGCACAGTTTAAACGAAGACGGATCCTGGAAAGACTTAACAAAACAAAAAAACTCAAGCGCAGATATATCGCCTACAGCAGGTCAAATGCCAAGATTACTGGGATTAGCTCAGGCTTCTAAAATTTACAGAAATGTTGACGGAATCAAAACCAAAGACAAATTCTCTGTAAACGGAAACGAAATTGCCTGGGGAACCATAGGAAACGCAAGTACCTCTGAAGGTTTGTTTTTTGAAACCATAAATGCCGCAGGAGTTTTGCAGGTACCAATGGTAATGAGCGTTTGGGATGATGAATACGGAATCTCTGTTCATGCCAGACATCAGACTACCAAAGAAAATATTTCTGAAATCCTGAAAGGATACCAACGCGACGAAGATTCAAACGGATATGAAATTTTCAGAGTAAAAGGCTGGGATTACGCAGAGTTGGTTTCTACTTACGAAAGAGCTGCCGCAGTTGCCAGAGAACAGCACGTTCCGGTTTTAATTCATGTAAACGAATTAACACAACCTCAGGGCCACTCAACTTCGGGCTCTCACGAGCGTTACAAAAATGCCGAAAGACTGGCTTGGGAAAAAGATTTCGACTGTATTCGTCAGATGCGTTTATGGATGATTGCCATCAATATTGCATCGCCTGAAGAATTGGCCGAAATTGATGCTCAATTGAAAAAAGAAGTTCTTGAAGCTAAAAAAGAAGCCTGGAACTCTTTTATCAACCCAATTATCGAAGATCAAAAAAATCTTATGGCTTTACTGGAGCAAATTTCTGCTGCCAGCATTAATCATAAAGATAAAATTCAAAAATATATCTCGGAATTAAGCGTGATCAAATCTCCTTTAAAAAAGGAAATGCTGGTAATCGCGAGAAAAATATTGCGTTTCATAGAGATTCCAAATAGTAAAGTTTTACTATCAAACTGGATTACCAATTATATCGAAATCACGCAGCCAAGATTCAGCAGCCATTTGCATTCAGATTCAGATCAAAATGTTTTTTCAGTAGAAAAAGTACTTCCTGAATATTCTGATAATGCAAAAGCTGACTTAGATGGCCGAATGATTCTTCGTGATAACTTCGACGCTTTGTTTACCAAATATCCTGAAGCACTAATTTTTGGTGAAGACGTAGGAAACATTGGCGATGTAAACCAGGGTCTTGAAGGTATGCAGGAAAAATACGGAGAACTTCGTGTTGCCGATGTTGGTATTCGTGAAGCTACCATTATCGGACAAGGGATTGGAATGGCCTTAAGAGGTTTACGCCCAATTGCAGAGATTCAGTATTTAGATTATTTATTATACGCGATCCAGATCATGAGCGATGATTTGGCGACGTTACAATACAGAACCGTTGGAAAACAAAAAGCACCATTAATTATCAGAACCCGCGGACATCGTCTGGAAGGTATCTGGCATTCCGGTTCTCCAATGGGTATGATTATCAACGCTATCCGTGGAATTCACGTTTTGGTTCCGAGGAACATGACACAAGCGGCAGGTTTCTACAATGCTCTTTTAGAAACTGACGAACCGGCTTTAGTAATCGAATGTTTGAATGGCTACCGCCTAAAAGAAAAAACACCTTTGAATTTTGGTGAATTTAAAACACCAATTGGTGTAGTTGAAACCCTAAAAGAAGGTTCAGATATTACCTTAGTCTCATACGGATCTACTTTAAGATTAGTAGAACAAGCTGCGAATGAACTTCTAGAATTAGGAATTGATTGCGAAGTAATTGACATTCAGTCTTTACTTCCGTTTGACATCAATAAAGATATTGTAAAAAGTATCGCCAAAACAAACCGTCTATTAGTAATCGACGAAGATGTTCCGGGTGGAGCTTCAGCTTTCATCCTGCAACAAATTCTTGAAGAACAAGATGCTTACATCCATTTAGACAGTAAACCGCAAACCCTGGCTGCAAAAGCACACCGACCAGCTTACGGAACTGATGGCGATTATTTCTCTAAACCTTCTGCCGAAGATATTTTCGAGAAAGTATACACTATGATGAATGAGGTTAACCCTTCTAAATTCCCAAGTTTGTACTAAGAATTTAAATCGGTTTTGAATATAAAAAAAGCTTATAGACAATTGTTTATAAGCTTTTTTTATATTTAGTATTCCGGAGCTATTTCCTGCTATCCGTTTCAATCTTTTGTTCCATTTCATTACACAAAAGGATTTCCACTACTATCAGGGCTAGGCTTTAAGTTTCATGAGAACATCTAGTTTGTCATCCCGAGGAACGAGGGATCTCCGTTAGTAGCTCTACAAAGATTGTCGATTTTGATTGTGTGAGTTTCTTGCGAAGATCCCTCGTTCCTCGCGATGACAAGATTGCGTCAATCACTTTGCAGGGCTCCTCCCGAAGTCTCGGAACGCTCAGTCTAACAAAAAATGAGACTAAAAAATCTGTCTAAAATCCGCGTTTTCGCGAAAGCTCCCTCCCGAAGTTTCGGGATCGGGACGTGTCATCCGTGTGCGATCTCGTAATCAGACTCCTAAAATAGCACGAGCCTTTTCTAAATCTTCTACCGTATCAATACCAATACCCACATGTGTTGTCTCAACCATTTTAATACGTTTTCCGAATTCTAAATATCGAAGCTGTTCTAACTTCTCAGAAGCTTCCAAAGACTTCATTGGCAAACTGTAAAAGTCTAATAATGCCTGTTTTCTAAAAGCATAAATCCCTATGTGTTGAAAATAACGAACACCAACATCCTTATCTCGGGGATACGGAATCACCGAACGGGAAAAATACAACGCAAACTGCGACTGGTCTACCACTACTTTTACATTGTTAGGATTGTTGATTTCGTTTTCATCTGTAATCTCACGCATTAACGAAGCCAAATCAATTTTGCCATCTTCATCATTCTTAAAAACAGATAATACCTGCTCTAAGGGACCTGCTTCTGTAAAAGGTTCGTCACCCTGCACATTTACCACAATATCAACATCAAGACTTGTTATAGCTTCTGCAATGCGATCACTGCCTGATTCGTGTTCTTTGATACTCATAATCGCTTTTCCGCCATTTGAAACAATTTCATCAAAAATCAAATCTGAGTCGGTTACTACAAATACATCATCAAAAAGTTTGGTGGCAACTGTTGCTTCGTAAGTTCTCAGAATTACAGTTTTTCCTCCAAGATCCTGCATCAATTTAGCAGGAAAACGTGTTGATGCATATCGTGCCGGAATTACAGCTATTATTTTCATTATAATTTTATTTTTTAAGTCAAACAAATATACCCATTCGCAATCATGTTTAAAAAATATATTCTTAACATATTTCTTAAATATTTAAATATTAATATCTTAGAAAATATTTATTTTTAAAATAAAAAACTATGAAAAGATTTCTCGCTACGCTCCCACTCTGTTTCTTTTTAATTTTTATGAATTCGGCTTTAAGCCAAAACAACAGTACTACAACAATAAATGTTTTTTCAGATCGTATTTTTAACGGAAAAGGTTATCAACCACTTTCGGGCCTCAAATGGAAATTTAAAACCGAAGGCAAGATTTTTTCTTCTCCAATTGCACAAAACGGTATCGTTTATATCGGCAGCGAAGATGGCTATCTATATGCTATCGAAGAAAAATCAGGAAATTTAAAATGGAAATTCAAGACCAATGGTGCAATTCACAGCAGTCCGGGCATTTTTGAAAACACTATCTATTTCGGAAGCTTTGACGGAAATTATTACGCCGTAAATACTCAAAACGGAAAACTGCTTTGGAAATTTAAAACTGGCGGAGAACACTGGCTAGGCGAAATTGGCAGATGGGGCATGAAACCCGAAACACAATACATGGAGGATTTATGGGATTTCTATATTTCTTCGCCTGTTGTTTATGCAAACGGAAAAAATTCGCAGGTCTTATTTGGAAGCAGTGATGGCAATATTTATTCTCTAAATGCCAAGACAGGCACTCTAAAATGGAAATTCAAAACGAATGAACCTGTTCACGGAACTCCGGTAATTGATAAAGACAAAATTTACATTGGCGGCTGGGATGCGACTTTATATGCTTTGAACATTGAATCCGGAAAGGAAATCTGGCGTTTTGACACAGGAACGCAAATGGGTTTTAAAGGAATACAATCTTCAGTTGCAGTCGCTGATGGCAAAGTATATTTTGGCGCCAGAGAACCTTTCTTTTTTGCCTTAGATGCCGAAACCGGAAAACAAATCTGGAAGTACAATGCTGAAAATTCCTGGATATTAAGTTCTGCCGTAATAAAAGACAACACAGTGTATGTAGGAACTTCAGATACTTATGCTTTATTGGCTTTGGATGCCAAAACGGGCGCAGAAAAATACCGCTTTAAAGCAAACGGTTATGTATATTCATCTCCGGCAATAGCAGGAAATACGATTTATTTTGGAGATTTTACGGGTAACTTCTTCAGTCTGGATTTACTTTCTGATGGAAAAAAATCCAATTCTATAAGCATGGATAATCGCAAACAATTTGCAGCTACTACATTAAAAAATGATCTTTTAGATTTTGGATATGCAGGTCAAAACGAAGATCTTTCTTTATATGATAATAACAAAAAGGTGATGGATAAATTTTATCAATTAGGATCAATTGTTTCGTCTCCATTTATCAATAATAACACTATTTATTTTGGAAGTGCTGACGGATATTTATATGCATATAATTTAGAAAAATAATTCTTAGTGAATCTCTGTGAAACCTTTGGGCAGCTTTGTGCAGCTTTGTGTTATAATTTTACCACAGAGAAACACAAAGATTTTCGCAGAGATTCGCAGAGTTTTTTACATAATTTTCACCGAAGTCATACTCAATGAACCGGCTAATAATTTATCATTGAATAAATTCAATTCTTCTGATTTTTCTTTTAAACCTAAAGTATACAACAAAGGCAAATAATGATCCGGCGTTGGAATCGCTAATTGAATCGCTTTATTCATTTTTTCGAAATCAATCAACGGCTGGAAATTTCCATCTAATAAATAATTATTGATCGTTTCACGCGCTTCAATTGCCCAATCGAAACCATAATTGTCTTTATCAAAATTCCTGAAATCGACCAAACGGAGATTGTGAACGATATTCCCGCTTCCGATGATTAGAACTCCTTTATGGCGTAATGATTGTAATTTCTGAGCCAACTCAAAATGGTATTGCCCTGATTTTGTATAATCGATACTCAACTGAATCACCGGAACATTGGCTTCAGGATATAAATGTTTGATAACACTCCATGCACCATGATCCAGACCCCAATGTTCGTCTAGATCTACATTTACAGGTTCTAGTATCTTTTTAGTTTCTCCAGCCAATTCAGGGCTTCCCTTTGCGGGATATTGCACATCAAAAAGCGCTTGTGGGAAACCTCCAAAATCATGAATCGTTCTGGGCATCTGCATCGAAGTTACTTTGGTTCCGTTGGTAAACCAATGCGCCGAAATACATAAAATCGCATTAGGCTGCGGCAATGTTTTGGCCAGATTACGAAAACCCGCCACAAACTGATTTTCTTCGATAGCATTCATCGGGCTGCCGTGTCCTAAAAACAAAACCGGCATTTTGTCTGTATTCGAAAACGTAGACGAAATCGAATGTAAATCGTTTAGTGTTGTCATTGCAAATAATTATAAACACGAATTTCACAGATTTTCACTAATGCTAAATCTAGAAACTAATTCGTGAAATTAGGGCTTTACTCTTCAAAACTCTCGTCTTTAAATCCTATCAAATATAACTTATTTTTGGCACGCGTCATAGCGGTGTAAAGCCATCTGATGTAATCGCGATCAATTCCGTTTGGCAAGTACGGCTGTTCTATAAAAACTGTATTCCACTGCCCACCCTGCGATTTGTGACAAGTGATGGCATAGGAGAATTTTACTTGTAATCCGTTGAAATATTCATTCTCTTTTACTTTCTGGAATTTCTTGTATTTGGTACTTTCACTTTCATAATCTTTCATTACCTCTTCATACAAACGATTTGATTCTTCATAAGTTAAAGATGGAGATTCACTTTTTATGGTATCTAATAATAATACCGTTTCAAAAGGTTTCTGATCCGGATAATCGACCATTCTGATTTTTACTCTTGCAAAGTTGAATCCGTATAGTTCTTTGATTCCGAATAATTCTAAAACCTCAATAATATCTCCGTTGGCAATAAATCCTGCTTCATCGGTTTCTTTTAGCCAGAAATAATTATTCTTTACCACCATCAGGAAATCCCCAACAGAAAGTTCGCTTTCTTTAAATAAAATTCTCGTTCTGATTTGTTCATTATATTGATTCGCACGCTTATTCGAACGTACAATAAAAGCGGTATCCTCAATACTATAATTGCTATACGCCGAATTTATAGCATCCTGAATATCATAGCCATCTGTAAGACGAATAATATCCTTAAACCTTTTTACATCAAATTTAAACTCAGTGATAAAAGTATCTTTTAGTAATTCACGTAATTCAGTCGCATTGTACAAAATCCCTGAACTTTCTTCCTGACGCATTACTTCGTCGAGTTCGATATGTTCGATTTCTTTGTCATAATGCACAGCCAGTGTTTGTACATCAAGCGCTGGGCTTATATCTAAATTTACCGGCGGCAACTGGGCAGTATCTCCTAAAAGAATCATTTTGCAATTGGTTCCGGAATATACATACTGAATCAAATCATCGAGAAGCGATCCGTTATCGTACAATTTGGAATCAGAGTTACTGTCGGAAATCATCGAAGCCTCATCAACGATAAAAATGGTGTTTTTATGTTTGTTTACCTGCTTGGTAAAAGCCACCCCTCCGCCAGCTGATTTTTTAGGAAAATATATTTTTTTATGAATCGTAAAAGCGGGTGTGTTCGAGTAATTGGCAATTACCTTTGCCGCGCGGCCCGTTGGAGCCAGCAAGACGAACTTTTTATTAATATCTCCCAGATTGTTTACAATTGTCGAAATCACTGTTGTTTTTCCGGTTCCGGCATATCCTTTCAATACAAAAATTGTATCGTTATGTGTGTCCGTTAAGAAAATAGCAATTTTTTGAAAAAAAATATCCTGTTTATAAGTGGGGGCAAAAGGAAATCGTTTTTGTAAAACGCCGTAAAAAAGTGATGAATTCATAGGGAAAAATTGAACTACAAAGTACGGGCTTTTAAATATCAATTTCAATGTCAATTTCAAAAATCAATTGTTAATTATCACCCTTTTCAACATATAAATAATGTAAGGAATTTAAGTTTATATTTTTTGAGATAAATTAATATGAACTTATATCCCTTGTATAGTAAAGAAAATTTAACCTTGCTTTAAAACTCAATTAAAATTGTTTTTCGAAATTGCATTTGTAATTGTTCCTTTTTAATTTGTAAGTTTGTAATCGCCTTAAATTCTTTCTTGTAAAACAGGTAACGAATTGTAAATCAATATGTCATTGCAAAATACTAATATCACTTCTAAAAATTACAAAAAGCTGTCTATTCAGGTTTCGCTGAACGGATTTTCATTTTGTTGTTTTGATACTCTAAATAATACGATTACCGCATTTAACGAAATCAATTTTGATACTACACAAAAAGCATCAAAAATTGAAGAATTATACAGCGCCGCTTTTAAAAATCATCCTGAATTAAAAGACACTTACGATGAGATCTTAGTAATTCACAACAATAATCTTTCGACTTTTGTACCTGCTGCTTTATTTGATGAAAATTTCTTAGGCAGTTATTTACAATACACTACAAAAGTTTTTGAAACCGATTTTTTTACTTTCGATAAAATTTCAAATTACGAAATGAATTCGGTTTACATTCCTTACATCAATATCAATAATTTTTTGATTGATACTGTTGGCTCGTTCGATTACAAACACGTCAACAGTATACTGGTCGAGAAAATCCTGGAAAGCTCCAAAAATAATGACCAGAAAAAAATGGTCGTGAATTTCAATCCCAATCATTTTGAAATTATTGTAGTACAGAATCAAAAGCTGTTATTATTCAATTCATTCGAATATCAGACTCCTGAAGATTTTCTGTACTATATTCTTTTTACTGCCGAACAATTGAGTTTAAACCCGGAAAGTTTCCCGCTTGAATTCTTAGGCACTATCAATCAAAATGATCCGTATTATGCGATTGCATACAAATATATTCGTCATATTTCATTTTTGGATGTAAGCACCTTACAAGAAAAAAACAGCTACTCAACTGCACAAAATCAAAAACATTATATCTTATTTCAATCATGAGAATCATTTCAGGAAAATACAAAGGACGACGCATTTTTCCGCCAAAAAACCTTCCTGTAAGACCTACGACTGACATGAGTAAAGAAGCATTATTTAATGTTTTGAATAATCATTTTAGTTTTGACAGCTTAAAGGTTTTGGATTTATTTGCCGGAACAGGAAACATTAGTTATGAATTTGCTTCACGCGGAAGTTTGCCAATTACCTCAGTAGATGGTGATTTTGGATGCGTGAAATTCATCAAACAAGTGTCATCAGAATACGATTTTGATATCGCTGCAACCAAAAGTGATGTCTATAAATTTCTGGATAATTGTAAAACTTCTTATGATATTATTTTTGCCGATCCTCCATACGGATTAGATCAGGCGGCATTTGAAAAAATTGTTCTTACGGTTTTCGAAAGAGAACTATTAAACGAAGACGGAATGATGATTATCGAGCATTCTAAATATACCAAGATGGAACACTTAAGTAATTTCTCCTTCCAGAAAAGTTACGGTGGTTCGTTTTTTAGTTTCTTTGAATTACACTCAACTGATGATGAGGAAGAACTTACGATTAAATTGAATAAAGCTACAGAAGACGACGAAGGTTAATTTTTGTTTGAATATAATAAGCTCAAATGGAGCGAAATCGAGATTTTATAATACTTACGATTTCGCTCCATTTTGCAATAATTTAAGCTCTAAAACTATTATTTAAATCAAAGCCACAGATTAAAAAGATTAAAAAAATAAATCTGCTTAATCTGTAAAATCTGCGTGAAAAATATTCAGCACATTAATTTTTAATTCACCCGGCCTGAGTTTTCCTCCATACTTTTTCCTTTAAATTCGGTTTCCTTCACTTTTCCAAAAGAATACTTAATCGAAATTGAAACCTCGTGTTCATCCACCAGATATCTTGCTTTTGAACTGATATTATTAATCGTAAAAACTTCTTCTTCATTTATCTTTTTAAATACATTATTAAAGTAAAGGCTGCAGTTCCAGTTTTTAAAGAAAGCTTTCGAAAATGCCATATCTACAATTGTTCTGGCATTTCTTTCAAAAACTCCTTTGTTTTGTTTGGTAACTCCTCTAAAACTGAGAACTGCTGTATATCCTTTTGGAAGTTTAAATTCGTTGTTGGAATAATAATAGGTATAAGGTTTTGAAGACAAGAATATTGCTGATGCATCTTCTATCTTCTCTGAAACAAAAACCAAAGAATTAGTTGTGGTCCAGAATTTATACGTAAAAGGCAATTCGAAATCGAGAACAAATGCGGATTCCCTGCCAAAATTCACATCTTTAAAAGTCATGATATTCAGTTCTTTATCATAGAAAAAACTATTGTAAACCGGATCTGTATTTTGATAATACGTTAACTTAACCGATTTATCATGATACTGAAATGTTGATGAAATTTCGTTGACAATCGTTGGATCCAGATTAATATTTCGGGCATATAAAAAATACGGATTTATATAGGTTGTTCCCTGACTTAAAGACGAATAATTAGGTCTCGAAATACTTTTTGCATAATTTACACTAATGTTTTTCGTGCTGTCTATGGTGACTGAAAATTGTGCTTTCGGGAAAAAATTAGTATAGTTTTTATTGATTAAAGGTGATAAATCGGTTTTGAATTTCCCGTTTACATTGGTGTTTTCTACTCTAAAACCAACCGAGAAATCGACTTTTTTAATCTTTCCGGAAAGCTGACTGTAACCTGCTAAATTTTGCTCTCTAAAATCATAATGACTGACTTCGCTTTCAGTACTTTCATAATAAAAAATATCCGAATCTGATTTTGAATCGGCACTGGCATACAATCCTCCTATTTCAAATTTCATTTCGTTTTTAAACTTTTTCTCCATATCAACTTTCCCTGAAAAAACATTCACTTTAAATTTTTGATCCCGAAGCTGTGCCCACTCAAACTGCGTATTGTTATAATTATTTTCAACATTACTCCAGGATTTCTGATCGAAATTAGAATATTGTAAACCCGTAAAAACCTGTGTATTGATAGCTTTTATTTTTTTAGAATAATTTATAAATGAGTTTATAAAATTCTTTTTATTCTCATTATCACTATACGTTACTACGTGATTTATAACATCCTTATTCTTATTATCTGTTATAGTATTGATTGGAAAAATGTCTTTTTGAAGCTTACTATTTACACTAAACGAAAAATAATCATCTTCGTTTATTTTGTAAAACAAACTTCCTCCAAAAACAAATTGCCTTTTTTTAGAGTAAGCAGTTACATCATATTTAGACGCAATTTCTTCATCCGGAATTTGATAATCAATACTGTGATTTTCCCAGGGTTGTAATTGGTTGTAATTAAAATTGGCTTTCCATTCGATTTTATTCTTTTTAAAACAGGTATTAAAACCAAGGTAATTGCTATACTTTTTCTTGAAAGAAGCTACCTCAGAAATCTCTGTTCTAAAACCGTCTTTTTTAGTAAATCTTCTTGTAATCAGGATTACTGAACGACCTTCGGCTTCATATTTAGACGATGGATTCTGAATGATTTCGATCGTTTTAATATCAGCTACAGCCAAAGCATTCAGATCGTTCATTCCCACTTTTTGATTGTCAATGTAAATCAGAGGAGTTCCGCGGCCAACAACAGAGATACTTTCTTTATCTGAACTTACCTGAACCGTTGGTAATTTAGATAACAAATCGACCGTATTCGGGACCGAATTATAGATAGAATTAACCACATCTACTTTTATATTTCCGTTTGTATTGGTAAACGGTTTTTTGTTCTGAGCAACGACAACTTCATTAAGTTGAGTCGAAATACTGTCTTTTGGAGTTTCATTTTGTGCATATCCCAATAAAGAAAGCAGGAAAAAAAACAAAATCAGGAAAAGTTTTAAGGGCAAATTAGGGTTCATTTTTGGTTGGATTTAAAGTTGTAATCCTGCAAAAATGCTTCTAAAAAAAGGTTCCGTAGGTTAATTGAAGGTTAATGCGGAGTTAATGTGCTTATTGTATCATAAAAGCATTAATTTTGAGATAAGAATAGCCCACGGGTTTTACGGATTAAACGGATTTACACAGGTTATTTTTTATAAATCTGCAAAATCCTTAATCTGCGTGAAAAATAAAAAAATACGTGTAAACCAGTTTAACCCGTGTCATCCGCGAGTCATAACAAAAACAACTAATGAAACAAAGAATCAATTTACTAATAGCCTTTTCTGTTGTTGCTCTGATCGTTTTATCGACAGTACAATGCTATTTGGTAAAAACCACCTACGATTATAAAGTGGCGCAGTTTCATACCGAAATCAAGAATGCAATTGCTCAAATCTCTAATAATTATAGTGATATAGATTCGGTACTTGTGGCTAAAAAAGAGGCACTTTACAAGCAATTATCTGAAAATTATCTTCAGGGAAAAGACACTAAAGCCGATGTTAAAAATTATATTCTTGAAAATGAATATCGTGATGTATTGACTCAAAAAATTCAACGTAAGTTCGAAAGGGATTTACCTAACCTAAAAATAGATTTTGCTATTGTTCTGAATAAATTTGTGCTGTACCAAAATGCCAAAAAAGCAGATACTATTTTTTCAGAAAAGCCTTTTATCCAAAACAAATTATACGGCAATTTAGCATCATTAAATCATGCATTCCTCGTTAGAAATTATGTTGGAACAACAAACGGAACTTATGCCAGTCAGGATTATAAATTACTGACCGAGGATTCAATGTACATCTCTGTAATCGACTGGGAAATGATTATTCTGAGACGAATGACTTTCATTTTAATGCTGTCTCTGCTTTCTATTGCAACGCTGATCACGCTTTTTGTCATTGCAATAAAAGCTTTAATCCAGCAGAAAAAAGTAAACGAGATCAAAACCGATTTTATCAATAATATTACACACGAACTCAAAACGCCTTTGACAACTTTGGGCATTTCGACCAAAATATTAGAACGAAAAGATATCAGGGATAATGACGAAAATTTTAATTCAATTGTCGATACTATTTCACGCCAGAACAATCGTTTACAAAATTTGATCGATCAGGTTATGGCCAATTCTTTGGCTGAAAATGGAATTGAATTGCAAAAAGAAAAAATAGAAACGGAAGATTTTCTGCTTTCCATTATATATGATTTTAAAATTACATTTCCAAAAATCAGTCTTCAAACTGATTTTCAAACACAGAAAACCATTTTAGCTATAGATAAATTTCATCTGACAACTGCTTTGTTGAATGTCTTGGAAAATGCTGTAAAATATGGTTCAAATAAGATTACGATAAAGACAAGAATAATCCAAAATCAATTTTCTATTAGTATTGAAGATGACGGAATTGGTATTTCGAAAAACAAGCAATCGCTTTTATTCGAAAAATTCTATCGTGTAGAACAAGGAAATCTTCATAATACAAAAGGCTTAGGTTTAGGACTGTATTATGTCGATCAGATTATAAAAGCGCATCAGGGATCTGTTAGCGTGGTGAGCGATTTAGGAAAAGGAACTCAGTTTACTATTTTATTAAAAGTTTAATATTACATTATTTTGAAAAAAATACTTTTAGCTGAAGACGATTTTGATTTTGCCGGAATTTTAAAAAAATATTTAGAATTGCATCAATTTGAAGTGATCTGGGCAGAAAATGGAGAAATAGCTTTAGACTATTTTAAAAACCAGGTTTTTGATATTTGCATCTTAGACGTCATGATGCCAAAACTGGACGGATTTTCACTGGCCGAAAAAATAATCACGATCAATCCTGAGATTCCCTTTATTTTTTTAACGGCAAGAAAGTTAAAAGAAGATAAAATCATTGGATTAAAACTAGGTGCTGACGATTATATCATAAAACCTTTTGAAGCCGACGAGCTGATTCTGCGTTTGCAGAATATCCTAAAGAGAATCGAACAAAAGAGAACTCTGAACGGGGAAAATATTATTGAAATTGGTTCGTATATTTTTGATAATGAAAGATTAACTCTGACTACTAAAAATCACGTCCAGCAGCTCACAGAAATGGAAGCTTCTCTTATTGAATATTTATACCTGAACCATAATCAGTTATTAAAAAGAGATCAAATTTTAATGTCGGTCTGGAAAAAAGATGATTATTTTTCAGGACGAAGTATGGATGTTTTTATCAGCAGGCTTAGAAAATATTTTAATTCAGATCCTAAAATCAAAATTGAAAGTACCCGAAATATTGGTTTAGAATTTAAAATATCATCTTAAATTTTACTGTAAATGATGTAAGTTTTAAAATCAATTGTATAACACCAAACATAAACTGCGTAATACATTTGTAATGAAACATTTAAAACCAAACATCATGAACCTAAAAAGATTTTTCGGAGGATTATTGACCATCCTCGGAATCGTTGGTTTGATTTACACAGCTGTTATATTTGCAGGTACATCAGGCGAAACAAGAGATATTAAGTCCTTAATTATTTACGGTATACTTGGCATCGTATTTTTTATGTCCGGAATTAGTTTAGTACGCGCAACAAAAGATGAAGCTTAAACTTTTTACGACAATAAAGAACTAGATATTTTCTCGTACAGCGGAGTTTTTACACCATATTTTATACCTTCTTCGACCACAAATTTTGTCAAGGAAGATGCTTCTATTTTATTACCCGCCAAATAATCCCTGTGCATAGATGAAGTCGCTTCTTTAGGCGATTTTTCTAGTTTTACAATGGTTTGATTTACTATATCTTCGGGTAATTTCAGACCTTTAGCTTTGGCTACTGATTCAATTTCGTTCAGCAGTTCTATATAAACGGCTTTAGAATCCGGATTACTTAAAATCTGACCAATATTCTGGTTAAGATAGGAAGTTGCAGAAGCCAGAGCCGAAATGAAAATAAATTTCTCCCATACCGTTTCTTCGATATTTTCGGCAATATAACTTTCTATTTTAGCTTTTTGAAAAATACTTTGTAATGCATTTAATTGCGAAAGAGAAGCTGTTTTCGAACCAAAAAACAATTTCTCGTAAAAACCTATTTTACGAATGGTTCCGGGCGCAAAAATCATCGAAACGATATAAACGCAGCCTTGCAAAACTTCATTCTCAGGATATAGCTGCAGAATGCGTTCCGGTGCATCGACACCATTGTATAGCGGAAGAATTACCGTTTCTGTAGAAATACAGTGTTGCAACGAAAGTAAACTTTCCTCGATATCATAAGTTTTGGTTACACAAATTAAATAATCTAATACGCCTATTTCATTCGGATTGTTCGAAACTAATTTAGGATGAACTACAGTTTCAGTGTCATCCGTAATGATTTTCAATCCGTTTTCGGCAATTGCTTTTTGGGTTTCGCCACGTGCTATAAAGATGATCTCAACCTCATCAGATTTATAATATGCTTTGGCTAATAAACCGCCAAAATAACCACCTACTCCACCAAGTCCTAAAATTCCGATTCTTTTCATAATAAATGTTTTAAATTCCAATAAATGCAAAGTGACCTAACCGTGTAGTTTGTCATTTCGAGGAACGAGAAATCACACTAGAAGCTCGACAACGATTTGCGATTGTAGGAACGGAATTACGAGTGTGATTTCTCGTTCCTCGAAATGACAAAAATGAGAATCAATTTGCGAAAACAATAAAAAAACCCTTTAAATCCGCGCTTTCGCGAAAGCGAATCTGTATCATCCGCGTGTCATCCCGCAAAGTATTATTCCTCTGTAGCAGGATCCAAATTCAACTCCGTAAAATCGTGTTCGCTTTTAGAAATTACAATTGTCGCCACGGTATTTCCTATCAAATTGGTTATCGCCCGGGCTTCGCTCATAAATTTATCAACGCCCAGTAAAAAAGCCAAACCTTCAACCGGAATTTTATGCAAAGCCGTTAAAGTTGAAGCCAAAACAATAAATCCGCTTCCGGTAACTCCTGCCGCACCTTTTGAGGTAATCATCAGAATTCCTATTACGCTCAGTATTTCGAAAAAAGTCAAATGAACATCATACAGTTGTGCCAAAAATATTACCGACATCGACAAATAAATCGAAGTCCCATCCAGATTAAAAGAATAGCCCGTCGGGATCACCAACCCTACTACTGATTTACTACAGCCCATTTGTTCCAACTTCACCATAATACTTGGCAGAGCGGCTTCAGAAGATGAAGTTCCCAAGACCAGCAAAAGTTCTTCTTTAATATATTTTAGAATCGAAAGGATACTGATTTTATAATATCGCAGAATGCTTCCCAAAATCAAAAACACAAACAAAGCCATCGTGAGATAAACACACAACATCAATTTACCAAGCGGAATCAAAGTTCCTAATCCAAATTTTCCAATAGTGTACGCCATTCCGCCAAAAGCACCAATCGGAGCGAGATACATCACGTATTTCAAGCCAAGAAAAACCACTTTCGAAAAGCGCTCCAGAACCAGAATTGTTTGTTCTCTTTTTTTATAAAAGTTCAATGCAATTCCGCAAACAATCGCGGCCAATAAAACTTGTAATGTAAAATTCGAAAAGAAAAACTCTAACCAAGAAAAATGCTTCGCCGTACCACTTGTATATTGACTGGCATCACCTAAAGTCAAACCCGATCTGTCAATTTTTCCCGGTTTAAAAAAATAGGCTACGGCAACACCAATAGCGAGCGCAATCGTCGAGACAACTTCGAAATAACCCAAAGCTTTAATCCCAATCCGGCCAACTTTTTTCAGGTTTCCCATTCCGGAAATCCCTAAAACAATGGTCAAAAAGATAATTGGTCCAATAAAAAGTTTGATAATATCAATAAACTTTTTTCCTAATATTTCCATCTTCACACCATTTTCAGGCGAGAAATGTCCGAGTAAAATTCCGGCAATAATAGCAATCAGCACCCAGAAAGTCAGATTGGTAATAATGACTTTAAAAGTACTTTTCTTAGGTTTATCAGAAAGATTGGGAGAGGTTATATTCATGAAGAGAGATTAGTAGAGTTTCACAAATATATAAAAAATGCAGACCTGTAAGCCGGATTCTGTCTCTGATAAATCAGAGCCTTATCATTTATCTAGATCCCGCATTACTACGGGACTCAAGCTACCTACCCTTCAACAACGGACGAGAAGCCCTTAAATGCTGATATACTTGGTATTTCACCGCATAGAGTTTACCTGGTTTCACTACAGCATTACCTGTACATACTTTCTGTTGCACTTGTCCTGAAGTTATTACTAACCCCGACGGGTGTTACCCGCTATGCTTCTCTGTGGTGTCCGGACTTTCCTCCCTCCCGATAAATCGGGACGGCGATAAGGCGGTCTGCGGCGCAAAAGTAGCGATTTATACACTAACAATAATGATTTTAAATTTTAGATTTTCGTCTTATTTTGATAATGATTTAATTTTAAATTAGTTATCTTTAAAATCCATAATTTTAAAATTCAATTATCATGACTAGAATGTATCACTACGCAACTGTTTCAAAAGCTTTAGATCAATTGAATGAAAAAGGATTTACGTTTGATTTTAACTTAAACTCAGACGCAATTAAGAAGAATCCTGAAAAATTTGAAATTGTTCATGTGTATCGATACGAGGGTGCATCAGACCCGGGCGATGAGGCAGTTGTATACGGAATTAGATCAACATCAGGCAAAAAAGGAGTATACGTAGCAGGCTTCTCCGCCGACTCAGATCAGGAAACAGCAAAATTTTTAAATGATTTGAGTATTAAAGGAAGGTAAATAACAAGTCGCTGAGTGTAAAGTAAATTTATACTCAGCGACCTAAAATATTAACCCGTTATTCTTAGGCTTTCGATCTTTCCGCCTTTTAATTCAAAATGGTATTTTAAAACAATTGGGCTTCCTTCAAAATTTCCGCTAACTTTTGTAGTCAGAATATTTGTCGCCTCAATAACTGAAAAATCTAATGCTTCAAGTTGCGTCTCATACATTTTATTTGTCTTCTCATTCCACTTTATTATTTCGTTTTTACCTTTATGGATTTCATTTTCATCAAAAACCGAGGCTGTTTCTGAAAAACATTCTACATAAGATGTACTGTCAAAGTTTGCCTGCGCAATAAGTAAATCTGAAATTATATTGGGTAAGTTCATTTTCTCTTTTTTTTGTTAATATTAAATCGTCGGAATCGTTCCGCCATCAATTACAAATTCAGTTCCTGTCAGGTAATTGGCTCTTGGCGATACCAGAAAACCTACCAATTCTGCCACTTCTTCAGGTTGGGCTGGTCGGCCAAAAGGAATACCTCCCAACGCATTCATCACACTTGCAGTAGCTTCTTCAATTGTACCCTTCGAGCTTTCAGCAATCCTTTCCATCATTCTCACCGCCGATGTCGTCATAATCCAGCCCGGAGAAACAGTAAGTACACGAACACCTTTGGGCGAAACTTCATTCGATAAACTTTTACTGTAATTAATCAGTCCGGCTTTTGCGGCTGCATAAGGCAAAGTCGAATCGTACAAAGGCAATTTTCCCTGAATAGAAGCAATATGAATAATGACTCCTGACTTTTGCTGAATCATTCCAGGCAGAAAACCCCTGTCTAATCTCACCGGAGCAAACAAATTCGCCTGAAACGTATTTTCCCAGTCTTCATCTGTCAGAACCCCGAAACCGCCACCCGGAGTTTCTGAACTTCCAAGATTATTAATCAGGATATCCAGTTTGCCAAAATGTAATTTTATTTCTTCGATTACTTTTGCTGTTCCACTTGAAGTGCTTAAATCCGCCGAAATAAAATAGAAGTCTTTATTTTCAGCCTCCGGCTTGTTTCTTGCTGTAATAATAACTTTTGCACCAGCTTTCAACAATCGCTGCGCAATTGCTTTTCCGGCTCCTTTTGTACCACCGGTTACCAAAGCAACTTTACCTGATAACTCATTATTAAAATTAAATTGTGTTTCCATTTGTTTTGATTTTATAAAGGCAAATTTCGGTAGTACGACCGGTTCCCACAATTACGGAAAACCGAATTGCATACGGATAAATTTTTCCCCTATTGTGCAGTTCAGGACATTAGGTTATTTTTGTAACTATGTACGAAAGAAAAATTCCTTTGAACTTAAATTGTGGTCTGGACCTGATTGGAGAAGTACTTTATGGCAAGTGGAAAATCCGTTTGTTATGGTTCATCAACGAAGGTTTTCAGCGACCAAGCGAATTACAGCGAAAAATTCCTGACGCTTCCAGAAGAGTTTTAAATATCCAGTTAAAAGAACTCGAACAGCACGAATTAGTATCCAAAATTATTTACGCACAAATGCCTCCAAAAGTCGAATACAGCCTGACCGATTTTGGAAAAACACTCATACCTATCATTTCTGCTCTAGGTAAATGGGGCGATGAAAACGAAGACCGTTTAAGAAAAGCTATTTTAAAACAGCCTTTAAGTGATAGAGATGAATAATTTTTTTTTTAGGAGCTAATCCCGCTATCCGTTCCAATCTTTTGTGGCGAACCCCGCCACAAAAGGATTTCCACTTCTATCGGGGCTAGGGTTTTAGGATTCATAAGAAGATGTTGGTCTATTTTGCCAAGGAGGACAAGATTGTGGTTGCTTTGTGTGGAACAAATAAAAAGAATAAAATCCGTTTTTAATCCGCGTTTTTGCGAAGCAAATCCGTGTCATCCGCGTGCCATTTCAATTCAAAACATAAAAAAAGTCCATCATAAGACGGACTTTCAATAACAACACAAAACTAATTATGCTGTTGGTATTTTTAATTTCCAACCCGGTTGAATTACATCTGGGTTTTTAATAATATCTTTATTGGCTTCATAAATTGTCTGCCATGATACGCCATGTACTTTTCCTATTTTCGATAGTGAATCGCCGCTTTTTACTACATATTCTGTAGTTGCTCCTGCAGCCACTTCAATATTCATGACTACATCAGCTGATCTAAAATCCGGATCTATCTTTCCGTAAGCGCTCCACAGTTTTTCTTTATCTTCTGCTGATTTAGCGGTACCATCAACATATAATACGTTGTCCTGCTCTCTTACCTGCAAATTCGCTATCCCTAAATTTGCAGCCAAATCTGTTAACTCTTTGTATTTATCTTTTACACTCATGGCTTCTTATTTAATAGTTAACTTATTTTCTACCTTTTTAGGTTTTAATTCCTGCACACTTTTAATCAAATTTGGCAATTGCTCTCTTTTGATATTTCCTGTAAGTGTTACTACACCATCTTTTACTGTAGCGGTTACACCACTATATGTTTTTACCACTTCACCTACCGAAGTATTTAAAACTCCGTCAGCATTAATTTCTACCGGAGCAGCTGTAGCCACAGGTTCAGGAGCCGGAATTTCGCAGTTGTTTACTACAGATTTAACTCCTTTAACTCCTTTAACGATGCTCTCTGCATTTTGTTTTACTGTTTCATCATTGCAGGTACCTGAAATAGTAGCCACACCTTTTACTACAGAAACTTCTACACCCGGAAGAGCGCTAATTTGTGCATTAATGTCTTTTTGAATATCTGCATCTTTTGGACCACAGGCCACTAAAGAAACAGCAAGACCCATCCCTAATAAAATAGATTTAATTTTCATAATAGATATTTTTTTTAGTTGATTAAACATCTAAAGTTAACGAATAAATCAGTAACATATTTCATAATAATCTTACATTTTTTATATTATTACCATTTCTTAATATTGGTGCGTAAAAAAATATCCTGAATTTTATATGCACAACTTCAAATTCTCTATTAAACACAATATACTATTTATCAAACAATTGCCTTAGTTTAAAAAATCCCCGGGATACATTTTTTGTCCATACTTTTCAAAAAGCGAACTTATTTTCTCTTTGGTTTCCTTTTCTGAATTAGAAGCACTATTTTCTAAATAATTTGCCATTTCCTCAAACAAATCATCTAATCCGGCTGGCGTAACAGTACATAAAAGTTTAGCGGGTTTGTCGCTCAGGTTTTTAAAACCATGTACAATTCCGCCTTTAGGAATGTTGACAAAAGAATTTTTCGTCGCAATATAATTCCCTAATTCAGATTTAAAGGAAATCTCACCTTCCAACACATAAAAGGTCTCCGCAAAATCAGCATGCGAATGCGGATTTGGTCCTGCTCCGGGAGGAACCGACATTTCGATCACAGCATATTCTCCATTGGTTTGTTTTCCGGAGATTATAATTCTATAATTTCCTCCGGCTATTTTTAGTTTTTGACCTTCGGTTTCATTTACGGTTATGATTGGGTTTATTTCTTTCATTTTGAAATTATTAAATTTATTGTCTACATAGTAACTAAAACTTTTATTCTACGACATTTCTACTGTTTTAAAATAAACAACAATGCTTCCATTTGTTCCATCGGTATTTTTATAACAGATTCTAATTGAGCATTTTCAGAAGAAATAACCAATACACCTTCATTATCTTCTTCATAACCAGTTAATTTATAAGAATACTTAGGTACAGAAATTACAATTTCTTTTTTACCATCTTTAAACCAGCCATAATTTGCTTCATAAATCACTTTATCTTCTAAAATCTCTATCGTTTCTTCGCCATATGTATTCCAAAGCGAAACTCTGAGAAGATAAAATCCTATCAGTCCAAATATTCCAATTCCTATAAAATAGCCAATTTGCAATCTGCTCCCGGTCAAAACATCTGCAATAGTTCCTAATACCGGAAAAAGAAAGAACGCAAATGTGAAAAAGAACATTACGATCCTAACGGCCAATGGTGATTTTTTGACTTTAAGATTTAAAGTATTATTTCTAAAATTAAATTGTTGCATCGATTATTGAATGGGTAAATAGTAAATGAAATTTTAGATTTTTTTTAATCTTTCAAATATAATTAAATTAAAGACTACACTTAAACAACATTCAAATTGATTATCGACTTGATTGTTATCCTTCGACTTTGCTCAGGAAGACAAATCTGCAAGAAAAAAAATCTGTAATCCGTGTCTTTGCTTTAGCGAATCTATTTTATTCCTGTTCAATTACGCTGTCCCTATATCTAAAATTTATTAATTTAAATCCCTTACTTACTCACATTCAAAACAATCAAAATTCACTCAAATATTTATGATTTTCAGATTTGTGAATTGGCAATTTTCAGCCTATATTTGCTATCGAATAAAAAGAATATGGAACAATTTGTAGTATCGGCCCGTAAGTATCGCCCACAAACGTTTAAGGATGTTGTAGGTCAGAAAGCTATTACAAATACTTTACTGAATGCTATCGACAGCAATCATCTTGCTTCTGCTCTTTTGTTTACAGGACCACGTGGAGTTGGTAAAACAACCTGTGCACGTATTCTGGCTCGTAAAATAAATCAGCCCGGATATGATGATCCTAATGAAGATTTCGCTTTTAACGTTTTTGAGTTAGATGCGGCTTCCAACAACTCTGTTGATGATATTCGCAGCCTGATTGATCAGGTTCGAATCCCGCCACAAACCGGACAATATAAAGTCTATATTATTGACGAGGTCCATATGTTGTCTTCGGCAGCTTTTAATGCTTTTCTGAAAACATTAGAAGAGCCGCCTAAACACGCTATTTTTATTTTAGCTACAACAGAGAAACACAAAATTATTCCAACGATTTTATCCCGTTGTCAGATATTCGATTTCAAAAGGATTACTGTAAAAGATGCTAAAGAACATTTGGCGGAAGTTGCAGCCAGTCAGGGAATCAATTTTGAAGACGATGCTTTGCACATTATCGCTCAAAAGGCGGATGGTGCCATGCGTGACGCTCTGTCTATTTTTGACCGTGTGGTTTCGTACTGCGGAACTAACTTAACACGTCAGGCTGTAACCGAGAACCTAAATGTTCTTGATTACGAAACTTATATTAGCATCACCGATTTACTTTTAGAAAATAAGATTCCGGATCTTTTACTGGCTTACAATGATATTCTTGCAAAAGGTTTTGACGGGCATCATTTTATTGCCGGCCTGGCTTCGCATTTCAGAGATCTACTGGTAAGCAAAACTCCTGCTACAATCGCCTTACTTGAAGTGGGTGAACAAGCTCAGCAAATGTACGGGGTGCAAGCACAAAAATGTTCACAGGACTTTTTACTAAAAGGTATTGATATTGCCAATGACTGCGACTTAAAGTACAAATTAAGTCAGAATCAACGTCTTTTGGTCGAATTATGTTTAATGCAATTGGCCTCTATCAACTTTGATGGAGAAAAAAAAAAGTTGAGCAATTCATAATTCCCCCTACTTACTACAAAAATAGCGGATATTCAATTACTGAAATACCAGGTGTAAAAGCCCAAGTTCCTAATGATACCGGAGAAAATCCAGGATTGAAATCCCAAATTGCAAATGCGGGACAAAACAGCCATGCTAATATTGAAGAGAAATCTCAAACAGTTGCTGAAAATCCGGTGCCCCCAAAACCTGAACTTAGCAACGAACCTAAAATTTCTGCTTTTTCTTTATCAAGTATTCGCAAGAAAAAAGAACTCGAAGCGAACAAGCAAACTTATGTAAAACCTACTTCTGTACTACCAACAGAGGATTTTACAGAGACGGAAATGCTTGTGCAATGGAATAAATACGCGCAACGTCTGGGAGATAAAGGTTTTAAAATCATGGAAGCCTTATTGTTAATCAACGATCCAACTTTAGACGGAACCAACATTACTCTTGAACTGCCCAATGAAGGCTCTAAGCTGGATTTTGAAAGCCAGATTCATGGTCTTTTAGGCCATTTAAAAGGTCATTTACACAATCACAACATTACAATTCAGGTTAATGTAAATGAATCTGTTGAAATCAAAAGAAGTTTAAACGATCAGGATCGATACAATCGTTTGATAGAAATCAACCCAAATCTTGAACTTTTAAGATCTACATTTGGATTGGATTTAACTTCATAATTCTTATCCTTTTTTCAGTATCCATTTTTTATTTTTTTTAGCTTAATTAAAATTTTGTAGTATTTTTTCTATATTTTTGACGAATTAATAATTTATTAAATCTTAAAAATTGGAAAAGCAATTAGCAAACTCTGCGCCATTAGGTCTTTTAGGTTTTGGAATGACCACTATTTTATTAAACATTCACAACATGGGATTTTTCCCGGTTAGTGCTGTAATTATATCAATGGGTATTTTTTATGGAGGAATCGCTCAGGTAATTGCCGGAATTATTGCTTATAAAAGAGGAAATGTATTTGCTGCTACCGCATTTACTTCTTATGGATTTTTCTGGATTACTTTGGTTGCGATCTGGCTGCTGCCAAGTTCTGACATTACAATAGCAGGATCTACTCCTGAATCTTTTTTAGGATGGTATCTCGCTCTTTGGGGAATATTTACGGCTTTTATGTGGTACGGAACATGGGGAGGAAGTAAAGTACAGCAATTTGTTTTTCTTTCATTAACTGTTTTGTTTTTTCTTCTGGCAATCGAAAAATGGACCGGAATTGAGTCAATAGCGACTTTTGCCGGAGCAATTGGTATCATTTGCGGCAGCAGTGCTTTTTATTTGGCTATGGCCGAATTATTAGAAGAAGTTAAAGGAAAACAAGTCTTACCTTATTAATACTTCTTAATATTTTTTTGCCACGAATTGCACGAATTCGCACCAATTAAAAATGGAAGAAATTGTCTAAAAAATTCGTGTAATTCGTGGTAATTTTTTATTTATTCCTTAATCCGAAATCATAGACTTTCTGCAGCCATTTTTCTCTTTGAAAATCACTGGCTGTTTTGACAATACCAATGTAACTTACTTTTACGGGTTTTATGCCACAGAATTCTAAAGTCGATTTTTTTAACTGGTTAACACTAGGTCTTCCAAAAAGTAATCTGTAATACCAGCCCGGCTGATCTAAAGTAGTGATAATATGAGCTGTTTTTCCCTTGAGTAATTTATCCCACCAAACTGAATTTTCTCTGTACTGAAAAGCCATTCCGGGCAAAAACAATCTGTCGATAAATCCTTTTGTTATTGCTGGTAAACCTCCCCACCAAACCGGATGAATCCAGACTAAATGATCTGCTTTTTTGATTTTTTCCCATGATTCTAACAAATCTGCTTCTAGTTCGGTTCGTTTTTGATAACCAAATTGGAGGTTTGGATTAAAATTTAAGGAGGAAATTGTTATGGTTTCTACTTCTGCTCCCGAAGCGATTGCGCCTTTTAGGTAAGATTCGGCAATTCCAAAATTAAAGCTTGAAGGATTTGGATGTCCGTTTATAATCAGTATTTTTTTCATAGGTTTCTTTTTTACAAAAATACTATTCAGAGGAAAATTGCTACCGGACAAATGTCCTATAAAACCGCTTTTCGAATACGGCTTAAATGTCTTGGCGTAACGCCTAAATACGAAGCTAAATATTGAAGCGGAATCAACTGCAAATATTTTTGATGGTTTTGATAAAGTTCTTCATAACGCTGGGTTCCTGATAACTTCTGAAAAGAGATCATTCGTTTTTGCAGCGTTACATATTCCATCTCAGTTAACTTTCTTCCTATTTCCTGCCAATGAATTCCTAAAGCATAAAGCTTTTCTAAACTTTCACGGTTTATGACTTGCAATTCTGTATCGGCTAAAGCCTGAATATTTTCTTCGGCTACATTTTGAGTTATAAAACTCGAAAACGAAGCCATAAATTCGTTTTCGAAAGCAAAACAATTCGTGATTTCATCGCCTTGGTGATTGAAAAAATACGACCTTAAAATCCCTTTTTTGATAAAGACAATTTCATTACAAACCTGATTTTCTTTTAGTAAAAGTTCTCCTTTTTTGATTTTTCGAAAAGTAATTAAATCATCCAGAAGATCTAATTCATCTTGAGGTAAAACCTTAATAGATTGAAAAACTGATTTCATTATAAAATTTATTTATTGAGAAGAAAATTTATTCTTAATCCTATATGTCGCTCCGCCGGAGCTTTGACAAGAATTAGCATATTAAATTTTTATAAACATAACGCTTCTCCGGAACTTTGGCAGGACCCGTATCTTAATTTTCTATAAACATAACGCTCCTTCGGAGTTTTAAATAATAAATATCAAGACATTTACCGGAACTTCATATTTAGTAATAAAGTCCCATCGGGACATTATATTTATAGGAAATTTATAATTCGTTAGATAAAACCCATCGGGGTGTCATATAATTTCTGAATATTAAAAAGAAATTAATTTTTCGAAGCAAAAACCCTTTCAATTCTTTTATCCGGAATAAGCCATAACAATGCTACAGCAAAATAAGCAGCACCTGAAATCCATTCATTGTAAAACGAAAAGACGATTCCTAAAACATACAAAACAGAGGATGTATATCCTTTCAGGTCCCTGCCAATAGCTTTAGCCAATACTGAATTTTCCCCTTCGTTTACGATTATAATTCGCTGTAAAATAAAATAAGCTACTGAAGATAAAAATAAGACGACTCCGTACAAAGTCATTGAAGCTTTTGCAAAATTATGCTCTCCCATCCAGCCTGTTGCAACCGGGATCAAGGATAACCAAAATAATAAATGCAAATTGGCCCAAAGGATTTTTCCGTTTATTTTGGTCATTCCATGAATTAAATAATGGTGATTGTTCCAATAAATTCCAACATAAACAAAACTCAGAATATAGCTTAAAAACTTAGGAATAAGCGGTTTCAAATCGGCAAATTCATGTCCTTCCGGCACTTTGATTTCTAAAATCATGATAGTGATAATAATAGCCAAAACACCATCACTGAAAGCTTCGAGTCTTGTTTTATTCATTTATATCTAAATTTAAGTCTGGGCTTATTGTTATAAAAAGTTTGCCACTAATTCCACAAATTTACACGAATTATCTTTTAAAATGAGAATAAAAAATTAGTGCAAATTTGTGGAATTGCTTTACCTGTTCGCTATCGCTCGGGTCTTGGCAAAAATAATTGTTGACCTAAAAATCTAATACTAAATCTTACCGTAATACATTGCTTTTACGATTCCGTCAGAAAGTCCGATTTTTGGAACGTAAATCTGGCGTGCTCCACTCCATTTCATTGCATTCAGATAAATTCTGGTAGCATGAATGATTACGTCGGCACGGTCTGAATTTAAGCCTAACTCGGCAATTCTTTGCTCGTAAGTCAATGAATTTAAAAACGCATATTGCGAATTGATATAAATATAAGACAGCGGTTTTTCCTGCTGTTTTCCGGACATCTTAAATAACTTATTGATGTTTCCTCCCGAACCAATTAGGGTCACTTCATCATAATCTGCGGTATTGGTTTTAATCCATTTCTCGATTTCATCCCAAACTACATCGTGAACCATGTTATTTAATAAACGAACTGTACCGGCTTTAAAGGACCTTGAATTAATCAGTTTTCCGTCAGAGAACAAAGTAAATTCGGTACTTCCACCACCCACATCAACAAATAGATAAGTTTCATCTGTTTTTAGTAAATGATGCAAATCTGTTGAAGCAATAATTGCAGCTTCTTTTTTACCGTCTATGATCTCTATTTTTATGTCGGCTTTTTTCTTAATTAAAGCCACGACTTCTTTCGCATTATAAGCTTCGCGCATGGCCGAAGTAGCAAACGCCATATAACGTTCTACTTTATGTACTTTCATCAAAAGATTGAATGCTTTCATGGCATCCACCATTCGGTCTATATTTTCTTCTGAAATTTCTCCTACGGTAAAGGCATCTTGTCCCAAACGAATTGGCACACGAACAAGCGAACTTTTATTAAATTGTGGTTCTTTGCCATCTTGTTCTACAACATTTGATATTAGAAGCCTCATGGCGTTGGAACCAATATCTATTGCTGCATATTTCTTTATATTAATCATGCTCACTTATGATTTGAAATTTATTTTCGGTTTTTATTAATTTATTTTTTGAGGAACTTGTTCTAACGCTGATACTTTATTTTGATAGTATTTATAGGTTTCAAGTTGAGCTCTAAATGGGGCATGATGATTTCTGGGCTTGTATTTGTTATCTAATTTATAGGAATGATATCTTACTTTAACATTACCTTTCCATGCAATATTAAAATTATCTATTAATTCTTTCTTTATTTCAAGATCATAAATAGGGCAGGTCACTTCTACTCTTCCGTCAAGATTACGGGTCATAAAATCTGCCGATGATATATAAACTTCAGTTAAACCGGCATTTCCGAAAATGTAAACTCTCGAATGCTCTAAGTAATTATCGACAATACTAATGGCTTCGATGTTTTCGCTCATTCCTGGAATTCCTGGAATCAATGAGCAAATTCCTCTTACCTGAAGCTGGATTTTTACTCCGGCATTGCTGGCTTCGTAGAGTTTATCGATCATTTTAAAATCTGATAAACTATTCATTTTTAATTTAATATGTGTTTTTCTGCCTGCCAAAGCGTGCAGAATTTCACGATCTATTAATTTTATAAATTTAGTTCTGGTATAATGTGGCGATACAATTAAATGCTTGTATCTGTGCACTCTGTAATTGATATCAAAAAACTCGAATATTTTAGATATGTCTTTCAAAATTCCCTGATGACAGGTAAAAAGCGTAACATCTGTATAAATTTTAGCGGTTGATTCGTTGAAATTTCCTGTAGAGATAAAACCATAACGACGTGATTTTCCTTCTTCGGTTCTTTCGATTACACAAATTTTGCTGTGTACCTTAAGACCTTTAATTCCAAAAATAAGTTCGATTCCTTCAGTTTGCATTTGCTCTGCATAAGAAATATTCGAAGCTTCATCAAAACGTGCCTGAAGTTCGATTTGTACGATTACTTTTTTACCATTCTTAGCAGCATTTATCAATGAACTAATAATTTGCGAATTCTTAGCCAGACGATACAAAGTGATTTTTATGCTGGTTACTTTTGGATCTAAAGCTGCTTCACGTAAAAACTTGGTTAAATACGAAAATGACTGGTATGGGGCATGTAACAGATAATCTTTTTTGCTGATTTTCTCAAGCATACTTCCTCCCAGACTCAATCCCGGAATTGGCAATGGTTCGTTTGGTTTGTACAATAAATCGTATCTTCCTAAGTTAGGGAAACTCATATAATCGCGACGATTATGGTATCTTCCTCCAGGGATAATACTATCTGTTTCTACAATCTTCATTTTATCCAAAAAGAAATGCAGTGTATCTTCTTCGATTAAGTTATCATAAATAAAACGAACAGGCTCCCCTATTCTTCTGTCTTTTACTGATGTTGCAATTTTTTCGAGCATACTTTTGCTCAAGTCGCTATCGATATCGAGTTGGGCATCACGGGTAATTTTGTTCATGTGCGCCGAAACACTTTTGTAATCAAAGATATTAAAGATGTTTTTCAGGTTATAACGAATTACATCATCAATAAGAATAACATAATGTTTGTCATCGTGTGAAGGAAGAACAACAAATCTGTTTATGGTTTTTGGAATTTCGATAACAGCGTAGCGAACCTCATCGTTTGTATTCATTTCTAAACGAACGGCCAAATACCCTAAAGTATCTTTAAGAATTGGGAACTCTGCTAAATCATTCAGGATGATGGTAACTAATTCCGGACTCAGCTTTTGGTCAAAAAAGTCTTTTAGAAAACACTGCTGATCAGGTGTTATTTCATTTTCATTTATGATAAAGATGTTTTCGGCTTCAAGTTCAGCTTCTATATTACCCAAAATACGTAAACTCTCTGATTGCTGCTGAATTACAATTTCAGTAATATCCTTAATTAACTGATGGGCAGAAACCCCGCCTAAATATTTTTCTCCAGAAATCCCGGAAAGACTTAACCTTCGAATCGCAGCATAACGAACCCTAAAAAATTCATCCAGATTGTTAGAAAAAATCCCAACAAAACGCAGCCTGTCTAAAAGCGGAACCGTATTATCTGCGGCTTCCTGAAGCACTCTTGCATTAAACGCTAACCAACTTTTTTCTCTATCGATATATTTCTGTTCGTACACTATTATTTATTTTAAATCTTTGGGGAAAATTGTTTTATGAGTTTTGCCTTTATTGATCGAGTTCCAGCTTTCTGCATCAAACTGTAAGGATACAAAGCCTGAAGTAGGAACATTTTCTATAAAAACATCCCCAAATTTATTAACAAAATTTGTAATAGCCTCATTATGTCCAAAAAGAATAACGCTTTCGAAACTATTATCACACGATTTGATAATCTTTTCAAGCTGCCTGTCATCAAAAGTATAAAGATCGTCTTTATAAACGATACTTTCTATGGGATATGAAATGTTTTGCGCAAAAATTAGTGCTGTTTCTGAGGCTCTGGCGGCAGTACTGCTCCAGATTATATAGGTTTTAGGAAGAAATTTTGAAATATTTGCTGAAACTTCATGGGCATCTAATATTCCTTTTTTCATTAAAGGTCTGTCGAAATCTTTTAAAGGTGCTTCCCAACTTGATTTTGCATGACGTATTAAAATTAAATTTTTCATAAGCGGCAGGTTTAAAAACCTTTTGTGAGGTTCATTTTTTTATTGAACTTCTAATTTACAAAAGAAAAATCAAACCTCTTACTTTTTTTATTTCTGTTAACATTAAACACAAATTTTAACAAGAATTAAAACTTATAAAAGAGTAAAAAACAGAAAGACGGAATTGCACCATTTTTTGCCAAAAAGTGCTCTTCATCTATTAAACCAAACAGTTAGTCGATTGAAGCATATTTATAAAAAATTAACTAAACATCTGATTATTAATCATTTAAAATATTTTAAAAAATACATTTTTAGTCAAAATAGTAAAAAAATACTACTTTTTTATTTGTTAGAAATGACAAAAAAAAATACAAATTGAAGCTTTATTTAACAAAAAAAATACACTTCAACGAGTTTTTAGGTTAGTTACGGACAAAAAAAATCAAAATTAACACCTCTCTATAACTTTGATTCTGTTAAAATTTGATAAACACCAAAAACAAAAAACCTAAATATATGAGAACTAACTCTACTCTAAAAGAAGTGGGAAAATTAATAAAAAGTTGTAAGTATATTTTCTCCATTCAAAAGAATATCGCACAAGAATCATTTTCTAAAAATAGTTTAAAATCTCTTTTAATTATTTTAGGAATCGTATTCTATACTTCGACGGTTTCTGCACAAGAAGTGCCTGAAAGAATTGGAAACACTTTATATACCAATAAATCAACCTCTAAGGCAACCGCAAAAGTCGCAGGCATTACTGCACTTGCAGCTGCTCCAGGATCTATTGATGTTGCTAATGCTGCAGCAGGTTATAATGGTTACAATGCAGATCAATTGGTTCGTAATGTATTAATATCCGGATGTTTAACGGTTAATAACGTTCGTTTTGGTTATTATGTAAAAAGCGCAAACAACTGGATCTGGAATAATCATTTGTGGTCAGGAACGGCAGGTGATCGACAATTGGGGTACTATAGCAAAGCGACCTCAACTTTTCCGATTGACGAAGGTATTTTATTGGCTACCGGAAAAATTAGCTCTGCAATGGGACCAAACAACTACACAAACAAATCTGATGAAATGGTGAGTGCAGCAAGTGATCCTGATTTAACTACAATTTCCGGAAAAACTATGCATGATGCTTCAATATTAGAATTTGACTTTATTCCGGATGGAAATCTAGTTGAATTTAAATTCGTATTTGCATCAGAAGAATATCTTGAATATGTGAATACAAATTACAATGATGCTTTTGGATTCTTTTTAAGTGGTTTTGGAATTACGGGTCCGTATACCAATAATGCAATAAATCTTGCTCAATTGCCAAATGGAGATGCCGTAACCATAAACAATATACATACCGCCGGAACAAACGTAGACGGAAATGCCTTTTCAGCTAAAAATCCTACCTATTATTCTAACAATCCTGCTGGTTCGGCAACAATGGAATATGATGGAGCAACAGTCGTACTTACTGCTACTTACGCTGTTACCCCAGGAAAAAATTACAAAATAAAAATGGCTATTGCAGACGCATATGACCAAAAATGGGATGCTGGCGTATTCTTAAAAGCAAAAAGTTTTGCTACTAATACTCTGGTGATTACTAATCCTGATCCTATTTGTGCCAATGGAACTGCCAATATTACTTTGCCTGCGATTACGGCGGGAAGTACTGCAGGACTTACTTACAGTTATTGGAAAGATGCAGCTGCTACTATTCCTTTTACCACACCAACTGTTGCAACCGCTGGAACTTATTATATAAAAGGCCAAAATACACAATCCGGATGTTCTGACATCAAACCAGTAGTGGTAAGTCAGACCAATATTGTTATAACAGAAACAGCTGCTTCGCACATTGATATAAAATGTAAAGGAAGCACAACAGGAGCGGCGGCGATTACTGCTTCCGGTGGAACAGGAGCTTATACTTATTCATGGAATACAACTCCGGTTCAGACTACTGCTACCGCTACAAATTTAGCAGCAGGAACTTATACCGTAACTGTTACAGATGCAAAAGGATGCAGCAATACAAAACAAGTTATTATTACAGAACCTTCGACTGTTTTATCAGCTACAACTACACAAACAAACGTAATTTGTAATGGAGGAATCACAGGTTCTGCAACTGCCATCCCTACTGGCGGAACAGGAACTTATACTTATTCCTGGAATACAACGCCGGTTCAGACTACTGCTACTGCTACAAATTTAGCAGCGGGAACCTATATCGTAACGATTAAAGATGCAAACCTTTGTAGCATAACTAAAACGGTAACAATATTACAGCCGACTGCAGCTTTAGCCCTTGCAGCTTCCTCTAAAACGGATGTTACCTGTTTTGGATTTAGCACAGGATCTGTAACTGCAGGACTGGTAACCAATGCAGTTGGAACAGTAACTTATAATTGGAAAAATGCTTCGAATGTTTCGGTAGGAACAACAGCTTCCGTTTCTGGGCTTCCGGCTGGAGTTTACACCCTAACCGTTACTGATAATTGTTCCACTCAAACCAATACAGTGACAATATTACAGCCGACTGCGGCCTTAGCCCTTGCAGCTTCTTCTAAAACAGATGTGACCTGTTTTGGGTTTAGCACAGGATCTGTAACTGCAGGACTGGTAACCAATGCAGTTGGAACGGTAAACTATTCATGGAAAAATGCTTCGAATGTTTCGGTAGGAACTACGGCTTCGGTTTCTGGACTTCCGGCGGGAGTTTACACTCTAACCGTTACTGATAATTGTTCCACACAAACCAATACAGTGACAATATTACAGCCGACTGCGGCCTTAGCCCTTGCAGCTTCTTCTAAAACGGATGTTTCCTGTTTTGGGTTTAGCACAGGATCTGTAACTGCAGGATTGGTAACCAATGCAGTTGGAACGGTAAACTATTCATGGAAAAATGCTTCGAATGTTTCGGTAGGAACAACGGCTTCGGTTTCGAATCTTCCGGCAGGAGTTTACACCCTAACTGTTACTGATAATTGTTCTACTCAAACCAATACGGTGACGATATTACAGCCGACTGCGGCCTTAGCCCTTGCAGCTTCTTCTAAAACGGATGTTTCCTGTTTTGGATTTAGCACAGGATCTGTAACCGCAGGACTGGTAACCAATGCGGTTGGAACGGTAAACTATTCATGGAAAAATGCTTCGAATGTTTCGGTAGGAACTACAGCTTCGGTTTCGAATCTTCCGGCAGGAACATATACTTTGACTGTTACAGATAATTGTTCCACTCAAACCAATACGGTAACTATACTAGAGCCGACTGCGGCCTTAGCCCTTGCAGCTTCTTCTAAAACAGATGTGACCTGTTTTGGGTTTAGCACAGGATCTGTAACTGCAGGACTGGTAACCAATGCGGTTGGAACAGTAACTTATAATTGGAAAAATGCTTCGAATGTTTCGGTAGGAACTACGGCTTCCGTTTCGAATCTTCCGGCAGGAGTTTACACCCTAACTGTTACTGATAATTGTTCTACTCAAACCAATACGGTGACGATATTACA
>Ga0116227_10000401_pt1 | contig 82797 bp, 56 predicted proteins | sample S1TSphgellanicum_FD_89693 | JGI IMG/M metagenome (GOLD analysis project Ga0116227, IMG submission 89693) | Host-associated microbial communities from peat moss isolated from Minnesota, USA - S1T2_Fb - Sphagnum magellanicum MG | ecosystem: Host-associated > Plants > Peat moss > Unclassified...
CTCCTTACTTTTTACTTTTTGGGAGACACCCCATTCCACCTTCTTCCATTACTGCTCAAATGGACCAGGTTGTGGACTTGGATTCCCCAGCCACTTGGGCTAGGGTCATTGCAGAAAGGGCTGTTGTATTCAGGAGGGTTATGCCCATGGCCATGGAAAACCTGTTCATTGTACAACATCGAGACACCTTACGGTATGCACACACACAAGGTGGCAGTTACAAACCTAAGGTGAGACAATTTGATGTTGGTGATTTTGTGTATCTTCAGCAACAACCTAATGATACTTTAGACACTTCTTCCGGTCGCACTATCTTGAGGATTAAGGCGATCAGGCCTGACGCACAATTCGGGATCATTCCAAAAATTGTGCGCCCTGCCACCTGCCAAACTTGGACCCTACCATCATCACGTCGACTTGGATTCCTCCATTTGATTATCCATGTCAGGTATGTCAGAGGATAGACGATGTTGATCAGATGCTGCTTTGTGATAATTGTAATGGTGGATACCATCTCTTTCTGTCTCAAGCCGAAGCTCACTCAAGTTCCTGTCGGCGATTGGTATTGTTCATCATGTTCTCCTGCATCACCTTGATTCCTACTCAGACCATGCCGTGCTTTTCCTGGCTCAGGTCTGGGGGGGGATACATGAGAATTTCATTTCAGTCTCATTTGTGCATTGTATATATATGTGTGTATGCATTTCTTTTTAGTTGATTAGTTTATACATTTGACTGGCTTTAATCTTTTTGTTTAGTAAGATTTAATATGTATTTACATCCTTACGACACCGTATGTCACGACACTACACGTCACGACAGTTGTCATGCCCGTACATGGCCTCATACATGATGGCCAGTTACGGGCATGCCCATGTGTGTTTTAGGGTTGATGTACGGTCTTAGGTGACTGTACGCTATTAAATACTTAGGGTTTGTTAATAACGATATAAAAGGTCCAAACCTTTCTTTCTCCTTTAGTTTTTCTAGAATTCCTTTGTTAGGAGTTTCCTCCATCATAAACTAGGATTTTCTAGATGCTCATGATGACCATTGCACGGTCACTGTTTACATACACTTCATTTCTTTCTTACTTTGCATTTTAATATACATGAGAATTTCATCTCAATCTCACTTGTGCATTGTATATATATGTGTGCATGCATTTCTTTTTAGTTGATTAGTTTATACATTTGACTGGCTTTAATCTTTTTGTTTAGTAAGATTTACTACGTATTTACATCCTTACGACACCGTACGTCACGACACTACACGTCACGACAACATTCACCACCCTTGCAATAAAATCAATAAACGTATTTGAAATGGTTAGGTATTCTTTTTATTCATAATTGAATGTCTATTTTGATTGATTTAATTCAGCCTTGAAAAATCACTAATTAGTTCAAGCAAATCAACTAAGATTATTTGAAAATGAATTAAAAGATAAAATTTGTAATAAATTATTAAATTAGCAAATAAGTTGAGTCTATAATCTCAAACCATCGACATTCTTTCTCTCATTTTTACCTTCCAATCCAAATAGTTATAATCAGTTTGGTATACAAGCTTAAACCCTAAACCCTAAAGCTTAAACCCTAAATATGTCATTAACATGCACAATTATGGTTAGATAGTTAATTCGATTGCTTTATGTGACAAATCGAATGATTTAAGAAGCAAAATTGGGTGTGCATTTAAGGTTCATCTACTTTATGTTCATCTACAACACTGATCCATCCAAGGATTTGAGTGAATGTTTCATCCATGGACGAAAACCCTGGGAATCTTTTTTCATCCATTGGAGGGGACTCCCACAACCTATAATTTGTTGTCCTATGTTTCATCTATGTGAACATGAGGATCCATTTTTCGTCCATGAAGGGAACTCCACAACAAAACTATAATCCACCTTATGTTTCATCCATGAGAAATGAACATATAGGATTTTTTTTTTCCATCCACGGAAGGAACTCCCACAAACTATAATCTACATTATGTTTCATCCACGAGAACGTAGGTTCATTTTTCATCCATGGAGTGAACTCCCACAACGTATAATCGGCCTTTTGCGTCTCGTCTCTTTTGGGAAGCAGAGAGAGAGAGAGATCGTGAGTGAGTGAGTGCAGGCGCTTGCGAGGTGCCACTCCTTCGTACTCGCGTAGCTGCTTCTCTCTTAAGGCTTTTCTTCAGCGATGGCGAACTCCTGTTCTTTCCTCGTCCCGTCTTCCCCCGTATTCCCCTCGCATGCCACACTCCCGCACTCCGGCAAAAGATGGCGGCTACCGGCTTTCTGGTGTTTTTTTCCCCGAGCCAATTCCGTCCAGATTACACAGATTGGAGCAAATTCTTGTCGCTTGTCGCTTGTCGCTTGTTCTTGTTTTTGGTTCTTATCCTTCTTCGTCTGTATGTATCTAGTGAATACGTGAGAGTTCGCGGTTCGATGAAATGGCGGAAATGTTCGCGCGATTTCTCCTCCTCGCCAGCGATGATGCTGCCTTTGACTAGAGTTCATAATCGGGGGCAATGGAGAGACAGCAGCAGTAGGAGGAAGCAATTGCTATGCACGAGATGTTATCTCGACGAAGCAGGAGGGATGTCATCGTCACTGGAGGCGAAGAAGAATCAAGCCGGTGAAAAAAAAAGCAGCAGCAGCAGCACTACTGCTTCTGGTACGTACCGTCGTCACTTCCCTTTCTTTCCGGCAATGCTTGCTTGCGCCTCAATTCTGTGAGTAGGACATAGAGGTCCAGAAACGTTTTACGAACAGAGTTTACTAAGGCTTTTCGAAGATGGAGACTTTCATCAACTGAGGAAAGTTCTGGAAAGAGGCAATAAAAAATGGAATGAATTTGAACATTCCTGTTTGATAAGATTAAACTCTGTTCTGCAGATTCGGAAAGTTTGGAAAAATCCCAGAGAAAGAAAGCGTTGTGATCTGCTGCTGTAAGCAATGGTTTAGCCTGTAATTCCTTTACAATCTTTCAGAAAAATCCCAGAGAAAGAAAGCATTGTGATTTGCTCTGTAAGCAATGGGTTAGCCTGTAATCCCTTTACAATCTTTTGGGAAATCCTGGAGAAAGAAAGCATTGTGATCTGCTGCTGTGGTGTTCAGGGTTTTAGGGTCTAGGGTTTTATAGGAAGCATTGTGATCTACTGCTGTAAGGAATTTTTTAGCCTTTAATCCCTTTACAATCTTTTGTGACAGTGCCTACCAGTTTATGCATCCCTATTCTGTCAGTGGCAAAGAAAACACCCCTGGTTTTTTTGGCTAACTCTTCCCGTAGACAGGGTGCAAGCTCCAAAGACCTAAAATCTCCTCATTCATGTTTATATTTGAAGAAAACTGGAGGCCAGTGTCATGAGAGTTATCTGCAATGTAACAGACTGTGATCTATGGACGTTGATTATTGTGATGGTCAAGAAAGACAAATGATTGACCAAATTTTTTTTTCCTAGAGCTAGCTTGAAGTGGGCTGCCTCACATACTGATGAAACTGATCATGTAGCTGGTGCAGGGGAAAAGGCAATGCCTGTGCAAGAAGCTGAAGCAAGTACATCAGGGACTCTCTATCCACCATCTGTGTCACATAAGAAAGGATATCTGGAAGTCTCAAGCCTGCATACTATCTACTATGAAGTTTTTGGGAATCCAAAAGGCAGGCCTGTTGTCTGTGAGTTCTGTTTGCTTCTTCACCATTTCTCAAACCCTCTCCAACTTGCAAGGGAGTTGTTGTTCAGGGGATTTTATATTGTGAGTGTGAGTTTCTAGGAGGAGGATGGTCAAGTGGTTTCCAATGAATGCAGGTTCTGTTGTTTTGTAGTCCTTCATGGAGGTCCAGGTGCTGGATGCTCAGAAAGACATGCCCGCTTTTTCGACCCACAATATTACCGGATTGTGCTTTTTGACCAGAGGGGCTGTGGCAAATCCAGTCCACGTGGATCCTTAGAGAAGAATACAACATGGGATCTTGTGGCTGATATTGAGAAACTCAGACTGGAACTTGGTGTAACCAGGTGCTCTCTCCTCTCTTTTTTTTCCTCTCTCTGCTCAGCACAGCCTGCAGGGTCTATGCCTAGAAAAATTATCTGAGTCCATTGAACAACCAGAGTAGCAGATGTGACTTTATTGCAAAATCTTGAATTGAGAAATCAGGAGGAGAGAGATTCTCAAAATGAGCTCCAAATCCCCAACAAATATGGATCTTAAGCAAAGTTCAGATGCGGAGATGACATTCTCAAGAGGAGATATTCATTGAAAGCAGGTGGATGGTCATGGGGGGATCTTGGGGTGTGACACTGGCACTTGCCTATGCTCAATCTCACCCAAAATCAGTGGCTGCCCTCATTCTACGAGGTGTTTGCTTGCTGCGACCACAAGAGATTGATTGGTTTTACAAGCAGGTGATAAATCCATCCTCCATCTCATGAGATGAAAGTTGAGAGTTGCTGTTTGGTTTAACTTTGGGATGACAGTGGAGATGGTTGACTACCATTTGGTCGCTGTTCAGCATTGTTTATATGTCTCAGTGTTAGAATGTGACCATGACTAAGGTGCTTTCTTGCAGGGTGCAAATGCATTGTTTCCTTTTGGATGGGAGGAGTTGCTGTCTGTTCTGGAATCATCTGAGCGCAATAACATCTTGTCCTCATACTACCGGCGCCTAACATCCAGTGACACTTCCATTCAACAACAGGCAGTATGCTCCACAACAGCTCTCTCTGGGTCTTTCTTGTTCTTTTTCTCTGTCTCCTCTGTCCCCTAAACTAAATTTCTTTCCAGTTGAAGACATAGGTGAGGAAGAGGACTTAATAAGTGACCCAAAATGCCTTCCTACCCTTGTCACTAACGAAGCAAGGTCTTCTGTTGCTATTGAAAAGGCCTACCTTTGTATGCAGTTCCCTTTGTATCCACAAACATTCTCCACCAGAATATGTAGGTAGCAACATGTTGCAGTTTTTGAAATTCTGAGAATAATTCTTTCACAGGCTTCTTGATTCTGAGTGGGGAGCTTTTCAGACCCCACTTTGCCCTCATTGCTATAGCCCCATAAATCTGAGTGTGTTCACCCTCTTTCTCTTGCTTGTTCCTATTTTGCTAAATTTTTCCTGTTTACCCTTTATAATCTCCTTGTTCATTGAGCTGGCTAGCATCATGCTGGGTCTTTCTGTTACCTCCAGAATTGTAACAGAAACTCATGACATTTGTTCATATCTGACATTGACCTATAACCATTGCTGGAAGCTGATGAAGTCAGCACGAATGTTGCAGTAACTAGTCACGGCTGCACATGCTGCTATTGATGGTCATTTATCCTCTAGGAAACCATTCCAATGGTTTATACTGCTGTTTGAGAAGTTCTCTGTTTCTGTCTTCTAGTCAGGGGATTTTCCTCTTTCCCTGCTGAAGTATTCTGTGATTCTGCAGTATTCTCTTGATGTTTGATCAGAAATTTTGTCTAACTTGCTTTTCAGGTCATTTCATTGTTTCTGATCAGGCGAATTTCAATTTTAAGTCTTGAGATGTTCTCAATTCTTATGGACAGTATCCCCCACTTTTGCAATCCAGGCATTTAAGTCTCAAGCCTGGGCATAACACCCTAGGTGTGCGGGGGTTGACTGGGGTTGAATTTCTGGGTAAGTCATGCACTGGGAGTGTATGTTTTTGTAAAGATTTCTCATCACCTCCAGCATACTGGTATGGAATGTGATACTGGAATGCAGGCACAGGCATGGTTAAGATGGGAAATGGGCCTGAGCTTCTTTTCAACATCACCTTTTGTCGTTTCCTGGGATGGTCAGCAGTATCTCACTATTCCATCTCCCCTGGTATGGAAAATCTTCCTCAGTCTCTGATCCAGGAAAACTTGAGTTGTCTCCAGATGCATATTCACATTTAGGATAATACAGGTTGTACACTACAGATGTGACCTGTCGTTTTCTTTTGGTAGATGGGATGGGGCTGGTTGGCTGGGGGCAATTTTTGGCCACTTCATGCTCAAGCCCGTATTACATTTCTGCTGTGTGAGATCATCTCAAGAATAAGACGCTTGCTTAATCCAAGAGACAAGTTGGTAATACCTCAGCTGCAGGTTGTCAAACCTTCAGCCTGCATATTGTGACTTTTTGGTGGGATATATAATTGTCACCATTGTAACTGATGAATGGTTGTGTGCTTTCTGAAGTGATCTGTCTCTGCTCCTGTGGTAGGTTGCTCCAGAAGTGACTCAGGAATCTAGTAATCAAACCAGGAATGGGAAGTCTCAAGGAAGACTTACAGGTGGGGTTGTCTCTCTCACCTCTAACTCCCTACAGACATACCAGTGCATCCTATGCCTAGTTGAACAATGACTATTTGAATAGATTCTGTTCTGTCTTTACCTGATGATGTCACTACTCATAGTTGTCAAAGTTGCAGGGTCATCATCTTCACCTTCTCAAACAGAAACACAAACAGCTCCTTCATCTTCCTCATCATCAGGAACATCTTCAAGGGCTCAACCTTCAATCAACCAGTCACAAAGCAACAAAAGTAACATGTCGTCACAGCTTGCACAAGCCCGTTTGGAATGTCATTATTTTGTATGTCAATTGCTTCCACCTTTGTCTTGAAATCCTTTCCTGGTTCATTTCAGTTCGATGTATCACTACTAACTAAGGACAGAACAGAAACACAACTGTACTCCATGAGAAGGGAAATCTCTTGAGTTGCCGTGTTTGGCTGATTCTTCTTTGATTAATTTTTTTATATATTAATTTCCAGAATTGTAGAGAAAGTCTTCCATGGTCCACTTACATGACTGCTTGTGGTTTGGTTATAACCAATTAAAAAAAATTCTTGGTGATGTGGGGGTCAGGTAAATGGTGGGTTTCTGGAAGACAATCAATTACTACTAGGCATACCAAAGATGCAAAGCATCCCTGGAATAATTGTGCAAGGTCGTTATGATTTTGTATGTCCACTAGTGGTAAGTCTCTTGGATCCAAACCTGTCAGTTGAGCTTATGGACACTGACCTTAAAGTTGCATTTGTCATTGGATAGGATCTTCTCAGTTTTGCATTAATGAATCTGGGTACGCAGTGGTTGTAAATGCATTCTAGGGCATGTGATTAGATCATGTTCAAGCTTGAGGTTGAAATGAGATCTGACTGTTGTGAGGATTTGTGTAACAGAATGCATTTGATTTGCACCGAGCATGGCCAGAAGCACAGCTTCGAATAGGTATGTGCTTTTGACAACAGACTGCTTTTATCACCATCTGTCAAGTTTCACTACTTTGCTTCTTAGATACATTTGAAACAGTGGGCTATTGTCAATAAATTTCTTCAGCTTGCATAGGATTGCCCTTGTTCATGAGGTGCATTTGTTTTTACCAGTGCCAAATGCAGGCCACTCAATGTATGAGCAGGGTATTATGGATGAGCTCTTGCGTGCCACAGAAACCTTCAAGCAACTGGAATACTAAAAGCTTTTTGATTTTCATCATTCCTTGCTGCAATTTAGGTGTCCAGTTATAGTCATTTTGATTCAATTCATTGTTTCTCTTTACTGTGGATGTGTGTTAGAACTAAATTGATGTCCACATTTCAGTGTGAGCAGTCTCACCAAGGTGTACTAAGGATGCTCAAGATCATTATCAAATTCTGTTCTTGACTCTGCAATTGTCAGCATTGTATGTCAACTGGTATATACAAGTGCACATATATGATCTTCCCACATCATCATACCTATATACATAAGTTGTTTCAAATTGAATGCATGTGGGACTCCTGCTTAATGGATATGTGCAGGGTGCACGACATCCCAACCCATATTCTCTGCATAGGCTTCTCTGTGCCTTAGCAGGCGTGGATGTGTGCTTGTATAGGGACAAGGTGAAACAAAATGAAGCTGATCCTCAAATGTTTGTTGCAGCTTGAACAAGGATCCTGCTGATTTTGTTGATTAACTGTGCCTCTTGAGTGCTAGCTGACATCATAACCGAGTCTTGCTGTTCCATCCAGAAAGGTGACAGAAACTCAGGATTTGGACTTTCTGTACAATTGTTCGCCCTAAGTTTTGTGCAGATTACTATATGCCCATGTTCATCCACTGTTGGGAGTTGATGAAATCAGAGAGGAGTAATATTGGAAGCTGATGAAGTCAGTTGGGTGCTAGTCACCGCCAAACATGATGAAGGTGATGGTCTGATACTCCGTGATTGACACTCGAGGTTATTAGCTCACTTGTCATATTTGCATTAGTTTTGCTGGAACTGACACAACAGTAACCTTCAAAGCATTTTTCTGGAGCTTTTCTCTGGAATCTGATTGATGTATTGGTTGCAGTAGTATACATGGTGGGATGTTCAGATTTCCACAATACTGATCTCAAAATTACTTACTGTACAGTTTCAGTAGATTGAACAGTTTATATCATACAAAAAATTTCAACCAGAATACAGGAGATGGTGGGTGGGAGTCACATGCTACAGGACCTTTGAAGGTGATCATTGAAAATTTTGGAAGTGGGAAAGTGGGTGCATGATTGCATGGTTCTTCCGCCGATGGCAGGCTTCTCGGCGCAGGATATCATCCAAGCTGCTCACAGCTTCCATTATGTGGGGCCCTTTGTTGAGCATTACACATTCAGCCCTGTTGCAACAAATGAGATTGTGAGCACATCAATTCTCAGTCTGAGTAGCTTTACCAGCTTGTAAATCTCCCTGATGAGAAAGCTGGAAACATGCCATATGCAAATAGAACAAGTCTGCTTCAAGATTATGGCTGCTGCAGAAGATTTTCTATATTTATATAAGGGGTTTGTAACTTCAGTTTCAATCAACATGAAATGATGCAAACCTGTCCTGAACTCTTAGAATTAAAACAGAAAAAAGCCAGGTCAATTTGTTTCAGTTCAGGAGTGAGGTGTGTGCAAGAGCAGTACCTGGATCCAGATGCTGCATCAGTGATTTCAGCTCGAGAAGGAATGCCTGATTTTGCCATGCCTTCAAGTACCTGAGTAGCCCATATTGTTGGCACATGTGAAGCTTCACAAGTGACTAAGATCTGGTCTTGCATTTCAGCGAGCCGCTGCCACCCACACTCCACTGCCATGTCTCCTCGAGCCACCATCACACCCACACTATTCCTTGTCTCCATTGCTTGCAACAACACTGCTGGTAATCTCTGAAATCCCAACTCAGTTTCAATCTTCAGAACAATTCCAAGACTTTCTGGTGCTCCTCTGTTTCGGAGCTCAGTTTGCAGGCAGTGCACATCAGAAGGTCCATTGACAAACGAGAGAGCTACTATGTCTCCATTTGTGGCAACAAAGTCAAGGTCGCCTGTATCCTTGGGTGTTAATCCACAGATTGCAAGATCTGTTTGAGGCAAGTTGATGGCCTTCTCTCCCCTCAACTTGCGTCCTTTGTGGTCCCCAGCATCTGTGATTTCAACACAGATTTCAGAGCTTGAAACTGCTGAAATTACACCTGTGATTTTGCCCTCATCGAACTTGATTGGGTCACCAATCTTTGCGGCATCAAACACTTGCTCCAGAGTGCATGAAACTCTAGCAGGTGCAATGATGTTGCCTGCTTTGTCCAAGACAGCAGGACTCCCGAGGATGCTCTCCCTGGTGAGCATGAGCTTGTCACCTGCTCGCAACACAATTGCTTGCTCAACCTGAGGTAATTCACCCACTGTCACTCGACATTTTTTTGCACCTTTGCCTCCTATGATAGTAAACTCTGTCCCTGACTCGATATATGCACTGTTCTTGCATTCGGCCCATGCTCCAGTTGCAGCTTTAGCCACTACAAGAAGCTCACGAGATCTGCCTTTTCTATCCTTGAATTTGAAGATGTCACCGACTGCAATCTTCTTATGCCATCGTGAAATGTCTTCCATGATTGGGATGCTTGCATCTGCAACTCTGTTTTCTGAAGCTGCAGGCTTCATCACATCCTCCTGACTTGCAAGCCACACACATGCAGGAGAGGTGACCTCTCCAGCATCATCTTTGAATGGTTTCAGCTTCAAGACTGATGGACCCGGTCTCATGGGGCCTGTGCGAAGCTTGGGTCCCGCAAGATCCATCATCACTCGACATGGTGTTTCCAACAGCTGTGAGAAGTAGCGCACTTTGTGTATCATCTTGGACCAAGTCTCAGGTCCATCATGTGCACAGTTCACCCTGGCAACATTCATGCCAGCTTTGAGCAAGGTTTGGATCAGAGTATCTTCTTCTAAAGCTGACTCTGAGGGCAGAGTTACCATGATGTGGGTCCCTCTCTCTGAAGACAATGGACCCAGCAACTCTTGTGAATTGCTGCTCAGGTTTCCCTGACCGATCTGACGTGAAATCTCCTGAGTGGCACACTGTAACATCTCTGATGAAAGCTTGGATGTCCATTCTGCATTGCTTGCTGGTGGTAGACTTGATGCTAGTGGTAGTCCCAAATCCTTTCTCAATGCTGGAGAAGGAAGCAACATTCCTAAGCCAGTAGTAGGAAGTTCACCAATGCAGCGAGAAGAATCCACTTGAGCTGAATAGAGCAAAGATCGGAGTGAAGAGATGACAGAATTCACGCTTGCAAGTGTGCAAGCTTCACAGCTTTCTAAGCTGGACAACCCAAGAGAGGTGAGAGTCTCTTGCAATCCAGCTATGTCCAGTGATCTGAATGCCACATAGTGCAGCAGGTTTCTTGCACTCTCTTGGTAGCGGCTGCAGGCACCCACATCATGGATGTGGAGAGGGGAAGAAAAATTAGACGGATGCTTGAGGACCAAATCCACAAACCCAAATTTCGATCTCTCTGGTTGGTTTGAAGTATGATAGTGAAGATCACAATATATCTAGAAACATGAATATCATTTGTGACCATGTTTATGATAAAACATGATTGACATTGAATATAAAAAGAAGTACAAAAGGATGGTGATGTGACAACATTTTTGGTACACCTTGAAAAATTTGGACACAAGAACTTGAGCTTCTTCAAAAATGAAAAATTGATCTGGTTACACACCTGTGCACCTTCTTTAACTGAGGAGCATGCCATCGTTCTAGTGCCAAGGCATGCAAGCGAATCCCTTGAAGCTGATCGATCAAGTTCATGAGCATTCTCTCATATTCATCAGAAGAGTTTGAGAACAGCTCAACATTATGTTGCTGTTGTTGGGCCTTCTTCTTTCCCCTGCTGCTGCTGCCATCTTTTGTGAGAGAACCCATTTGATCGACTGGAAGACTTTGTTGTTGCCGGGTCTTCTTCTTTCCCCTGCGGATGCCTTCTTTTGTGAGAGAACGCATTTGATCGACCGGAACTTTTTGTTGTTGTTGGGTCTTCTTCTTTCCCCTGCTGTTGCTGCCTTCTTTCGTGGGAGAACCCATTTGATCCACAGGAAGAAGACTTTGTCCCTTCCCAGCTGCTGCTGCTGCATCCTGGATGGAAGGGCTTTTGACTGTACTCTTGTTGTTGTTGACAGCTGCATCCTTCTTCTTCTTCTTCTTCTGCTGCTGCCTGATCAAAACTGGAGATAACAGACCTGCGGCAGGATCTGAATCCAAATCTCCTCTGGATGTTGAGCTGCTGGTCGCTTCTTCTTCTTCTTCTTCTTCAGCTGAAAACTCGCTTGTGGGTGCTGGATGATCCGTGAGCAGTACCGGAGCTGAATTCACAAGGCTCTTGTGAGGTAAGCTTCTGTGATCTTTGGTCGTCTTGGGTTCCGAGAGCTTGGAGCTTCTGACGAGCAGCTGACATTCTGGAGACGAAGGAATGATCGAGTGTAGACGCAAACTGTCGGTACATGTGCTGCTGCTAGTCTTGCGCACAGTCCTTCGAGCATCGACTCCCCCGGTAATGAATGATGTTTTTCCCGCACTTGCAACCAAAGTTTGCATCACAGAAGATGCACTGGTGTTGCACGGCCTGGTGAATAGCTGTGGATTGAAGCCGGCGAAGGAGGAGGAGGAGCAGCAGCAGTCAGTGTGGAATACGGCAACAACACCTGTCATGTGATCACTCTCTGTATCACACACCAGCTCTGTCGGAGAGAGAGAGAGAGAGATCCCCCCGCCCTGCCGCAGCTGTGCACTGCACCCCCAGCAAACCCCCCAAGGTTTTTCCACCTCCATCATCAGATCATGAAAGCAAGTTTCGAGACCAAGTTTCCTGTTTTCTGCAAACTTTCAGACCAAGTTTTTTGCTTTCTGCAAATTTCCAGAGCAAGATTTATTTCTTTTTTCTGCAAAAAAACTCCAGAGCAAGGTTTTCTGTTTTCTGCAAATTTCCAGAGCAAGTTTTTTTCTTGGTTTCTGCAAATTATTTCCAGAGCAAGTGGTTTTTTTTTTTTCCTTGCAATTTTTTTCCAGAGCAAGTAGTTTTTGTTTTCTGCAAATTATTTCCAGAGCAATTTTTTATTTATTTTTGTTTTCTGCAACCCTCAAGCTCTAAGGATCATCATGTTCAGTGACAACTGACAGGAGTTTCTAGTACTAGTACTAGTACTAATATTCTCCAGAACCTCTACTCGTAACTGATTCCAAACTTTGCAAAAAGATGCCGAATCCTAGATCCTTGAAAAAGAAAACATGGGTTAGAGATTCTGTGCAGATTCTTGAGCTGTGATTAAGAATCTGACCTGAGAACATAAATTTTTTAAGTGCAATTTCTTGAGCTGTGGTTAAAGAATCTGACCTTTCGAGTCAAGTGAGAAGAGGACACAAAGAGAAGCAGTGCTTGATTGTGGTGCTGCTGACAACTGCTCTTGACATTTGCAACTGAAACTAGTTGTGAAGCTTTTTTGTTCCTCCTCTTCTACTAGTACTCCTACTACTAAAACAGCTAGTTTGAAAATCCAAGCTGCCACCACTTGCAGCTCACCTGCAAAACTTCTCCAGACAACAAGAACCAAAACCCATTAGAGTCAATTGGGTCAATCAACAGACTTGCTCTCACAAATCCAAAACATTTTCCCACACATGATGAGCAGCAGATTGAAACTCAACTTGAAACAACAATACAAAAGACAAACTGCTGATGCTTCTCAGTGATTTATAGAAAGCTTATTGTTGGTTGGAAAATTGCCACTAACCTCACAGAGAGAGAGAGACAGAGACACAGAGACAGAGAAAGCAGCAAAGTTTTGGTTTTGACAAGTCTTCAAGCTGGATGTTGGAGAGATCTGCAGCACAAGTTTGGAGTTTGATGAAGAAGAAAACAACCATCAACTGATAAGCTCTTCTTTCCTCCTCTCCTTTGTAGTCACTGAAGGTTTACAACTTGTTTCTGATTCTGATGAGTAGTAGTAACTAAGAGGCACTACTATTTCCTTCTTAGGAATCTCTGTTACCCAACTCTTGAGTGACATTTGTATTTGAGCAAAGTGAGATTGTTATTGTAACTAATATCCTAGTGGGCCCATTTTTACATGTAAGATTAAATAATAATAAATTAATAATACACATGTTTTAAAATAATCCCCCCAAAAAAAAAAAAATTGAACTTGACTTTCATTGAAAATAGCTATTTTCAAACCAAACAAGTCTAATATTTCCAAAACGTTTTTGAATCAGGGTTGGTCTAAAAGTTCATGTTTTCAATAGGTGAAAAATTCAAATTCATGTCCTAAAATTAATGGAAGTGGAAATGATTTCATATATATAATTAATTAATTAATTAATTCCCAATGTTTGGTAATCAATCATTTCTTCAACATCATTTTAATATTTTGATGTTAGTATGTCAGTTGATCATCACATGCAGCCCAAAGCTCAAGTTGGATGTTAATGTATGTGAATCCTAATGAGCCCCATGTGGTTTCTTTAGAAAAAATTGTTATTAGTTTAGGGGGGTTTTTGAAACTTGAAATCAAATTAGTTATGTGACAAAGAAAGAAACACCAGAATTTTTTGGTCCTTACAAAAAGTTGAGGCAAATGCTGGAACTGTGTATATTGCAAAAATGGATTATTGTGAGGTTAAAAAATGCTGAAGGTGATTTTTTTATTATATTATTGACTTTTTTGGCACCAAAAGACTTAGAGGAAGGTGATTTTTTTATTTTATATATATATATATTTGTTGTGGGATGACAGGGAGAAGAATAGCATGGATGTAGGGAGACACACCAAAACACAAAACAACAATCAAATCCCTAAATTCCAGTTATGGTTAGTTATTCACTCACCTTCTTGTCTGTGCCCTAGTGGGAAAAACCAAAGTTTATTTGAAAGATTCTGGAAAGAGTGACTGGGGGAGGGGAGGGCAGGGGATTGGAGGAGGCAATTGCAAGATTCTGGAAAGGGCTCCAGCTGGGGAAGGGGATGACAGTTTCAGTACACAGTTGGGCTCTTGGACATGTGTGTGCTTGGGTAGTAGTAGTGGGAGAAGTGCATTATGCTTCCTTTTTAAATTAAAAAATAGAAATGGTACACAATTCACAAAAGAAAAAGAAGGGTTGGGTACTGATCTATTTTTTAAGAAATTTAATAGGAGAAGAATAAGAAGAAGCATTTGATGTATACGGTATACAAGATGCTCAACATTTTCATAAACAATTCAGGGACTTTAACATAATTATTCGTTGCTGTTGAAATTCTGAAATAGTCAGATTGGAGCAAGCTGGACTTCATCCTTTGAAATTTTAGACAAGATCTGCCGATTATTATTCATAGTTACGGTGATCTAGGTACAGTAATCTTTGCCCTGACATTTGGCTTGGAGAAGCATGCATTTGCCAGCTTCTCTCTTCTTTTGCTTTCATGAAGCTCAGAGTTTGTGTCACCAAAACACTCTCCCTGTTTGCTTTCTTGAAGCTCAGAGTTTGTGCTACCAAAACACTCTCTCCCTTTCTTCCTTGTTGCTTGCTTGCTTGCTTTTTCGCCTAGAAAGAAATTCCTGGGTGAAATCAGAAGTGAAAGAATATTGATCAACACTCTGAATTTTGTACATATCTTTGAGATGGATGCACATTTAATTCATTTAAGACAGATATTTTACACACCCAATTGTCTGTTTGGAAAAGTGTATCTACTATCCACACAAGAATGTCAGATGCACAATAATCGAAGCCCAGTAGTTGTTGACCATGTGTGTACTTTGTTGCCCAACCAAGAATTTGGCGGGTGGATTGGGGTAAATTGTCACTACTTACAACAAAGGAGTGGTCTGAGCATATCTAGTGCAAGAAGGTCATTGAACATAATAATGCACATAAGGCTGTGTTGAATGAATTTGGCGCATATCTAGTGCAAGTAGGTCATTGAACATAATGTACATAAGACGTGTTGAAATCCAGTGTGGAGTAAGTAACCATTGGCCATGGAACATGACAAAATGTTCATAGGCCATGTTGAATCCAGTGCAGAGTGCACATTGGTTGTTGAAACTAGCTAGCGCACTGATTTGTCCCTGTCCCATCCATTCCACTAGGGAGTTGGATTTTTTCTAAAGTGCTGTAGGAGAAGAAGCCTTGGGTAGACCAACAACCAACACACACCAATGTACATACTACATACCATGGTTCAAAATCCCCAAGTTTCATTTAAATTCTAAACATTAGAAATATATCCATTGTTTCCACTACTAAATTGGGGTCTTTGAGTTTGAAATCTAACATTTTTAGGGCTTAATTAACATGGCCACCAAGTGGCCTTGCTCCAAAAAGTGAGGGTATGAACAATGGGTGCTAGTTTACTCTGGCCCGAGAAGAAGAAGAAGGCCTGTATACGCGGTTGTAGGAAGAAAATGCATACTAGGTAATAATTTTTTAGTTGATAATATGTGCTTTTGGAAGACAGGAAATCGAACTATCCCCAGCAACTGGAATTTTCTGGAAGAGGATTCCACAAGACTTTCCTTTCTTGCGGCAAAGGCGCCTTTGCTGTAAGTAATTTCAATTGGGTTTCAGCTGGATCCACCTATAGTGATTCTTGCATATGAAATCTTCTCGTATTCACAACTTTTTCCCTCATAATGCAACCTATCAAGTTGTCTCCACCACTTCTTTGTCTTCCAGATATTTTGTACCACTTTGGTCTCCGTAGAGTAGCAACTCCCTTGTTTTTTTATTGGCCCTTTCCCCATTCCAACACCTTTTTTCAAAATAGCTACCGTGGGCCCTTCCATAGTGGAAGAATCTGACAATATTTTCATATAGATCCCTACATTACAATTTATAACTAGTTAGTTTACATGGGTGGGTTATATGGGTAGGTGAGATTTTTAATTTTTATTTTGTGGAGGTTTCCAATGTGTTCTCATCAGGTTTTCAATGGTTCACAATTATGTTCCCCAAGTTCTCACATGTTCCCCAAGCTGTTGCTAATAGCACTACACTTTCTATACTACCCTTTAACCTACTTAGGCTACATCAAAGGGAAAAGCTTCATAATAATTTTTTATTTTTTTTGGTGGTGTACATAGTGTGAGTGGTTTTTGTTTTGGTGATGGGCAAATCTAAGAGGCCTGGCACTATTGTTAAAAAGAAAAAAGATTTTGGACACACCCCCACAACTAATCAATACAACAAACAAATAGGTACCCCAAGCTCTTTGGCAAAATAGCAAATATTGACCATGGATTTCTTGTAGGAGGATTCCATGTGTGAATCATTTCCAAGTTCATGGCATGAACATGTGTCCTCTTGATTGTCTTCAAAATGGAACTAAATTGTGGCAGCTGTGACATTACCTTTGCACTAACCCCCTTTTGATGTCACCTCCCTTTCCAGGCATACCACTTTCTGCCTTTCCTTTTTGTGATCTTCTGCAAAGTTTAGCTTTGGGGCATGCTTGAGAATATGCTTGCACTACTAGAACCCTTGTTCCCTTTTGCTCAACCTTGTGAGAGATTGTCATCATGTTGCACAAATCCACCCCGGATCTTTCCTTGTTTTGTTTAAATACCTTGATGAAACTTCAATCAAATGTAAAGTTGGATTTCTTAAAGGATTTTTTAGTTTGACATCCATCTACATGTTTCATTTCTTAGTTGGTGAGGAGTCCTCACTTATAGTATTTGAACACCTTCGAAATTTTATTCAATCTCAAAGATCCACTTGACAAATTTCTTCATTTGTTATTTGTATGTTATTATATTGTTACACATTGTATCCTGGGGTGCATAATTTGAACCTCGGGTGTTGTGTGCGATTTTTGGCATTGGCCAAGCCTTTTAGAAGCATTCAATCGATCATAATGGACAAGGTTTATATTGGCTAGTTAACAAGGATGTATGTCTTCATTTTCATGATTCATTTTTGACTTATTTATTTCCCAATTAGTTGTAATTAGGGGAAGGCAACAAGTAATGATGCATGATATTTGAACTACCTTGGGCATTCATTCTGAGTGGGTAATATTGCAATAAGATGTTGCAAACATAAAATATTCATACTATCCTTAGTATTCACCCACATCATCAACCTCATCTTTGTTGTCCGGCAAGCTTTCAATCATTTTGTTTCCCAATTGGGTTTGGTGAGGTTGATGGTTTGGCCAAACAAATGCACCATTTAATCCCCTTTGAATTTACATGTTGGCTCTTCCTCATCTATTGATTTTTGCACCCCTTTAAATGGCATCTAGGTTTTCATGGACATTTCATTTGGCTCCCCTTCTTTTCTTTCATCTTTTTTTTCATAGATGGCCTTTGACAAGAATGTGGATCATGTAAAAACCTTATCAATGTTAAGGGATGATCAAGTGGCCATCTTGTCCAGATTTTTTTTAACATTTTGTCCAAAGGCCATCTTATTTTCTCCATTCTTTCTCCCCACTCCCAAAGTTTCAGACTAGCTTACCTTTTTTTTATTTGATTTTCAACCAAATTTGTTAGAAGCTTTTGGGACTAGGTTTTTTTTAATGTCTATAGGTTCCCCTAATTTGTTGGCGTGCCATTTTCCCATCTCTAAGACGAGGATTTTCTTTTTTTTTGATTGAAGCCATTACTTATCTGGATATTAAACAAAAAAGAAAGTTTCCAAAAAAATCCTTGGAAAATATGCATAATTTTTTCTAAAAAGATTTTGAAACAATATAGGTTTAAAGATTTCTAGTCATTGATTTTAAAAAATTAAAGCTAATTAGTGAAAGCTTCTAAGAAATGAAATTTTAAAAAAAAAAATTTAATGTGGATTATGAAAGTTTTTATATTGTTATCTAGAACAAGCTTATAAAATGTTTCGTTAGCAAAACTTTTTAGAAGGTTGATAAATTTGTACAAAGTTCCACTAAATAGTATAATTAAAGATCCAAAAGACACCACCCCTCAATCTCACCAATGCAACTTATGTCATTTGTACTCTTAGTCCATTTCATTTTTAACTTGCATCATGCCTTATTTAAAATTTAAAATTATTTAATTCTTGTTGATTATCAAATTTTTTATTTGGTAAGTTATGTAGTCTTCTCCAAATTATATATTTGTCATGTTCTCAATATTACCTTGATGGATTATTTATAGAATTGAGGGTTTGCGGCCCCAATAATTATTTCCAAATTATGGTAGGATCATCACCCTTTTTTTATTAAAATATTTAAATCTAGTAATTTGAATCTACTTTCATTTTAAACCCATGTGAGGTTGGCATGCAACCTTTTTCATCTAGTAGCATCTTTCATTTCAAGAAATTTTTTAAAAAAAAAGATTTGATCATTTTCAAAAAAACATTTCAAAAAGTTTGCATGAACATTCATCTTTTAGCATCATTTTTGACATGTTTTCTAATATTCATTGTGCCTGCCTCAAAACCTATGCAATCTTGGGTTCAAGTGCTTAACTTTTTACTTGCCCAATCATCCCATTATTTAGTATCATTTGAAACATATTCAATTTAACATTATGCACCAAGTTGGGCTTCTCTACTCCCCCAATTCATGGCTTGGCCCATGCATTTGTGGTGAGTCTATAAATTCAATGGGGATACACTTTTTGCAATGTTCCTATCAAAAGAACACATTGTTACTCATGATGTCGTTTGAGATGTTTTTTCTTTCATTGCTAAAGATGTTGGATTTCATGTTTCAATGAGTGGACACATGTTATTCAATTAGCCTTCCTTTAATCTTTGTGTGAACAAGTTGATATTGTGCTCATTTTAAATGGGGTTTACACTTTAGTTGATGTTATCATTGTTAATCATATTGAAACAAATTTAATTGTTGCCATCTTGTAGAAAACTTTGATATATATCATGTCACATGAAATGGGTGCTTGTTTTAATTGTAGATAATTATATTTTACTAAATTTCCCCATCTTACAGTTCATGTCGTATTACCCTTTTACAAGGATGGTGAAGCCTTAATTTTAAGATCAATTATAATAAACCTCCTCCAAGATGCCTATGATTTTTGGATTTGTGATGGGTTTTGTAATTTAATCTCACAAGTCATTTTACATCACATGTGTGGGATGGACACTTGTATGGACCATAAAGACCTACAAGAAATTTTGTAGTGCATTTGAAGAATACATTTTAAAGCATATGTTTGCATCCACAAAAGGCAGGGGGTTTGATAGATTAAATGCCCACCTTCTTCTTGTTGTCATACTTGATAAGTATCATGAGGAAAAAAAAAACAAATCATCTTATGATAGGTCTTTACATTGGGTAACACCCTTAGATAAGGGCCCCATTGGCTTTGCCTTTAAAAAAAATGCACTTATTTCAAGAATGTCCCACTCCAAGGCCTTACATTTTTTTAATACATATTTGAAAAAAATTATATGTTCTATGTAGGTTGGTACATGAGATTCTAACATGTATGATTAAACTTGTAAGGTTATGTAACGAATAATTTGTGGGGGAGTCCTTAATGCTATGAAAAGCTTGATTTAAATTACATGATTCCCTCTTTGATGGTAGATGACCACTTGCCATGATTGAAAGTTCATCCATATAAAAAGGCCTAGAAAAAAATTATGTGGCATAGAAATGTTTAATGGACACATGGCTAAAGTAGGAAAGGGTGCCCCAAACATATATATACCTAGCTATGGTTGAGATATTTGTTAAAGATCATGGTCATATTTATTGTGTATAAAAATGTGCACAATGTACACCCCCTCCCCTATACATCATATCTACACACCTATATGAGATAAAAATGGTTTTGCCAAAGCATGAACCTTGTGGTCAAGGAGCACATGTTTAGGAATAAGTAAATAAGGTTAGCAATCATATTTTCTTTTTGGTTCCAAAATTCCACAACCATGGTTCCTCTTGTTGTTGGAGGGTCTCTCCCTATTTGCTCTATTTGGAGAGACACCCAATATTTCACTCTTGTGGACAAGGCTCCTTGGGACATGGGGATGACTCCTATGGACCTTGATCATAGGTTTTGCCAAGGAATAATTTTTTGGTGTCTAGTGTCAACCTTGTGCCCTTTGTTGGGGTTGTTGGGACACATAAGGTAGGCATTATATTCACACAACAAAAACACATTGTAAAGGCCATGGCAACTATTATGAAACCTTGGCCAAAGTTGACATGTTGGTTATAATGTTTTCTTTTGGGGTAAATGTTTGCACTTTAGTGAATTTACTTTGAGAAAAAAATGGACAAATCTGTTTTTTCAGTCATTTTGTAAATTTTTTTTTTTTGGCATTAATTGCTTTTTTTTTATTTTTAATCTCACCAAATTGAAAAATCAAATCCCTAGTTGGGTAGGCTTTGATTGTTCTTACTCATTGCCATGTTTGCTGAAGAAGCTGATTTGGACCTCTAAAGGTCAAAAAACATATATATTATATACACTCACAAACTTGTAACAATAATATTAATTTTGGGATGTTTATTTTGGGATAATAAACATCCTAGAACATTTTTTGATATCCCAAAGAGGGAATGTCTCATGTTGCATGATACATTATATAACTTTATATTTAAAGGTGATGTAAATGATGCAACCTTTAGAATCAAAAGATTTCATGATGATGTGACTCAAGCAAGGAAATACGCCACCGACTTTTGTTCACCTTGGAGCCAACCTAATGGCCAAAATGAGGGAACAATCTATGGTCCCACTTGAAAAAAATCACATCAACATTGGGCCAATGGGTTTGTAGCTAACTTAGTCAATGAAAATGGCATTTGACCTTTGTTCATTTCATAGGCCCAAAATGAGTCACAACCAAACTTCACTTTGAAATATCTTTTGATCTTGAAAACTAAATAAATTTATAACTTTTTTTCAACTAATTCATATTGTTTTCTTGGGTTGGAGCACAAAGGTAACCAACCACCTTGGTTAAAGATCCATATAGGCTGAAATTTTGATATGTGAAAGAGTGATGGCTTTACATGTCAAATGGAGAAGTGTGGCATGAGGATTTTGCCTTTGCCATTACAGAAACAATGGATCCTAATGAACAATCCTTATAAACTTTGATTATAATTTATTTTACTCATATGAGAATTAAGGATGTGTAATGGGAACACAAGGGAACATTGTAGCTTGCATGTTCTAAACTTTTCAAGTATGTGTGGAAGAGCACTTCTTGACCCAACCTTATCCTCATCAATGGGTGACATAAGCTTTCACAAAGCTCAAATGAAAGCTTCTCCCCTAGGGTCATAACTGCCTCACCAAATTGCACATTACACACCAACCCAATCCCTGCCACTCTCACTTTGCCTTTCCACATGCAACACTCATGTAACCCACACATGTTTCATGCTTTGGCCTCCATCCCTTGATTTGGGAGACCTTTTGAACATCCTAGAGATGTGGGACAATCCCAAAGATTTAAAAATGTAGCTGCAACTTTCCAACCCCTCCCAAAACCATATATATTTTATTTCATGACATATGCACTCAAAAGCAAGAAGTGGTTCATCGCCAAACCTTGAAACAAAATGTGCCCTCCCATTTTAAAATGATCAATCTTTTATCTCAATTATGTGACTTTTCTCAAAATAAATTTGAGTAAATGCGCAAGTGAAATCAATAGTTGAATAAGTCTATTAACCATGTATTAAGTAAAGATTGGACTTTTGTAAATGTTAAGTCAAAAGTTTTGTAAGTATTAATTAATTAATTATTAGTTTTTTTTCTAGTTATAATTAGTGATACATAGTTTGAAATAATCTTAATCGTGTATTAAGTACAAATTTGATCTTTGTAAATGTTAAGTTAATTTTTTATAAATGTTAATTAATTAATTATTAATTACCTTGTTAGTTATATTACTAGTTCGTAATTTATGTTTGAATCAATTTTTACTTAATGTTAAATAACTAGTTTAGTTACTAATAAGAATTACTTAACTTATATAATGAAATGAGTTTGAATCTATTGTGATTCCTATTCATTTGCAATAATACAAGCATGGATCACTATTATGTTAGATAAAAGTTTTATTTTAGGAATTAAATGTCGAAAATTATTTATGTATGGTGATGAAATCATGTATCAATACATAGGAGAGCAGGATATTTGTGCAAGTGTGTGATGAGCATTGCCAAAAGGAAATGCACGAATGCAACAACAACAAAGCATGCAAGAGCAATGAAAAGGAAATTACAAATCCAAGAATTTTTCTTCCATGTTGTTGTTAATTGGGACAAACAAAAGAAGAAAACACAAGATTTGTGGAATGACATATTAGACTTTCATCACTGTTGATGGATTTTGATTGTAGAAACCACTAAAATTTGAGGTACTAATGAAGTTCAATAGTTTGGCATCTTAAGTGATGGAAGAGCTTTGTACTAGCTTTCAAAAGTTCATTGCAACATGAATTGAAACTGGAGATGGGTTGATTACAGATAAAGAAAGAAAAAGAGGGTATGAAAAATGTGAAAAGAACAAAAGCCTTGTTTCACATGGTTTTTTTCAAACTCTTTTCTTCTTCCTTGTTGCCTCTTCTTTCCTTTCCTTTTCTTTCATTTTTTTCTTTCCCTTCCTTCCCCTTTTTCTAGTATCATTGTGGATAAAGGTTTACGGTCTAGTTTCCAACCACCTTTTTTTTGTTGGGTGGGAAATGGGTTTCCACTTTCCACCCACCGTTTTGATGGGTCACTTGTTCCCTTGCATTCAACCTTGCACATAACATTACAACAACTATTCAGTTGCTGGCCACTAGGAATAATTGGAGGGTAAATGGGGCAAGGTTAAAATTTCGAGCAAAGGTCAAGGTTTTTAAGGTTTATGTTAGGCACAATTTTAATGCACCCCCTAACACCTTGACTTGAGTCACTCCTCCTTGCCCCATTAGAGATTTTCAAAGGGGGGCATCACAATTTGTTACTTACCCCACCCCCTGGCTTTTAATCTTCTACCCTAAGCAGGCATCTTTAACTCGTAAACCAACCCCTTCCCACTAGCATTTTGTAATGCCATGGTTTGAATCTAATCTCTATTAGTTAGAATCCCTTCATTCTACTTATTTTTTTCTGTTTGGTTCTTTTCTATTTGGTTATCTTGTTTACTGTAGACAATAATCTTACCTTACCATTCCCTTATTTCGAAAGAGACGTAAAGGCTTCTTTCATAGCCCTAAAGCGTACTTGAGTTCAAACCCTTTGAACTCTAAGCTTATTTATAAAACTTTCACAGGTAGGTAGGTAGATCCCTTTGAGGTGGTCTTAATAAGACCTACCTTTTTAAATAACCTTATAGGCCTTGCAAGTGAAGCGTCATCGAATGTTTGTGAATTTTTTGAAACCGTCGATGGAACATGGATTAACATTGATGGAATAATTAAGAATGTTAGTGGAACATTAAGGAATGTCAATGGAACATTTAAAAACACATCATTGGAGCTTTTAAAAACATCGACATACATTATAAAGCATCATCGTTTGGTCATCCACAAATTTGAGTGGTGTTGGAAACATAAATTTTGGAGGTTGTTCAATTTCCCTTTAATCGGTATGCCTTTGTGTGGTAGGATTCCTTGGGCCTTCCTCCTCTTTTAATTTGGGTCATGTGGGTGTCAATTTATTTTATGTAGGCTCCCCCCTATGGGAGATGTGTCCCCTAGCTCCTTTCCCCCACCCATGCCATTAACAGAAGCCCTTCAACCTATTGTCCTTCATAGGGGCCTCATTCTGTAATTATGGCCCTTCCCTATTTCCCTTGTGTCATTACAACTTACGTTTCGATCTAAACTCATCCAATAAAAGCATTTTGAACTTATAAGCTGATTGTATTTCAGTGCATGTAGAGAGTACGAATCAACCCCCTTTTAGCACAATATCTCGTGTTTCGATTGTGAGGCCTTATTTATGTGTTTTGATTTAGCACACCATTAGAAGCAATGTTAACCTTTTTAGGTTAGCTCCTTGGGGGATGATAATGGTACCCCAACCCTTTAAACCCCATGACCCCCTCCAATAACTTGGGCATGGATATTGAATTTGAATCCCTTTAGAGTTTTTTTGTTGGGGTTCCCCAAGCTTCGATTGTATTATTACATCTTAGTTGATTTAAAGCAAGAGGTGTAGTTAGCATTTAGATTTCCTTTAGACTGCATAGTGTGAGACTTTAATGATGTTGTTATTTAACACATTTTTTTACTTTTCCCCCAATGGTGCCTTCTTTTGCCTACTCAATATGGGAAGGCTAAGCATTAGGAGACTAGGATTTGATTATGAAGGTTCTTTCTTGGTGATTAGGAAAAGCTTTAGGTGGAACATTTTTTGTGTGCATAGGTTTTAACAACAACTATTTTACCTTCAATCACCCCCTATTCAAATGGTGCCCTTCCCCTAGAGGAGTCATATTTTTTTTCTCATTTGGGGCCCCATCATCTTTGTTGGAATCTAGCATTGAGGCAAGTTGGGGAGTATGTTCATGCTATGAAAGCCCTTACTTCCTCAATGCCAGTTTCAACCTTTTTAGAAACCATTATTATTTTACAAGTTTTTCATCCTCTGGATTTGTCCTTATTTTGTTTATATTTTTTGATGGAGTTCCAATTAAACATAGATTTGGATTTTTCTTTAAACATGTTCATGTCGACATTCATCCATTCAGCTCACCTTTTAATTGGAGGACCTTTAGGCATGGTTTTTGAACACCTTCAAGATATATTTGGCCCAAAAGACTCAGCTAGTTGCTTTTCCCAATTATTCTTGGTGCGTTCTTACATTATTGCACCAAGGTGTATCTTTGAGAATATAACCAGGGCCTTTGGTGTTGTCAAGCTATTGATTTTGGCCAAGCCTTCAAGTGGCATTCGTCCAATTGCAATAAACAAGGTTTTTTATTGATTGGTGAATAGGACCCTTTTACCTCAAGTTTTGAAATGCATTTGCCACTCACTTATCCCCCCCACCAATTTGGGGTCATAGTTAGGGGAAGTTGTGAAATAATGTTGTAGAGGATTTGGGTAGCCTTAGATGATCATCTTGATTGGGTGGTGTTATAAGTAGACGTTGCAAATGCTTTCAACATTACATTCTAGGAGTTACGTGCTACATGTGGGTAGTTATTCCAATTCATACTTTTCATATGTTCCTTTTATGCTTTTCAATTCTTGTTTTTCTTTAATCACCACTCCCCTTAGGGCAATCTATTTGTTATTTAGTCCTCCATTGGTACCCGTGAGGAGGATCTTTTGGGTGGTCCTCTTTTTGCTTAATTCATTTCCGCACACTTTGTAGTTCAACTACCCTTTTCCCATCTTGTCTATTCCCTTTCATTGTAGATGACACCCACATCATTGGGCCTACTTCAATTGTCTTTTAAGCTTTCCATCATTTTTCTTCTTAGTTAAATTTGGTAGGTTTTATGGTTTAGCCCCGTAAAGGTGCTACCTGGTCTCCTTCGAAATTGCCTTCAAGGTTTTCACTTCCATCAAGTTTTTGTACCCATGCTAAGGGCATTAAGGTTTTGGGCATTGCTTTGGGGTCCTTTTCCTTCACTCTTATTTTTTCCAAGAGGTTTTGGACTACAATGTTCAACATGTAAATGCCCTTCTTAAGTTGGGGATGTGAAGGTGACATTTGAAATTTTCACTCGTTGTTTCGCACATAGGCTTTATTACTTTCTTTGTTCTTTCCCCCCATTCCTAAATTTTCAGCACTAAATATATAACCTCTTTTGGTTTGAGCCTCATTTGCATATTTGGGAAACTTTTAAGGCCAAGTTCTTTGGAGTGTTTGGAGGCTCCCTTCGTTCGTCAACAAGCCTATTTTCCCATCTTTAAAGGTGGGTTAGGTCTTATCTTTGTGGCAGTTATTGCACCAATAGCACACTTAGGGAGCAAGGGACTTATCGTCCCAATCATTGCATCTAGATTTTTGTTGGATGGTCATCAATTTTTATTGAGGGCTATAAGGGCCAAAAATTTAGGTCCATTTCCATTCTAGGTTCACCTTAAGTGGGCTCGTGATCTTCTACCTCTAATTGCTCAAGTTCCATCCCACCTTTTGAACAACTATTTTAAAAAAAAAAGTGGATCATTTTCAAGAAAACATCTCAAAAAGTGTGCACAAGCACTCATTTTCCAACAACATTTAAAAGTTGTCATTAGATTATCATTACACTCAGCTGAAATCTTGTGTAGGCCCAAGCTCAAATGCTTGGTTTTTTTCCTGCCCAATCATCCCATTTTTAGGATGGCCTCTAACACTTTCTCCTCACCACTACACACCAAATTGGGCCTCCCCCATCCCCGGGGCTTGTGGTATTTCTTGATGCATACGCGACCAAGCAATAGATCCAACAAGGATACACCTACTTTGTTGTGCTCATGGGGGAAAGTGCACGACCACACATGATGCAGTTTGAAATTCTTTCACCTCCATTACTAGGGATGTTGGATTCCACGTTTTGTGCAAGTAAACACAAGTTCTCCCATGCCATCTTTTTAAACATCATGACAATGAGTGGATATTGTGTTTACAGTAGATGGTATTTGCATTTTGGCAGATATATTCATTATTAACTTGATTCATGTGGATTTTATTTCACAAGCCGCTTCTTCTTGGGGAATGGTTATGATGGTTACAAGTCAAACAAAGGTTGTGTCATATTGCGACCAACACCATGAGGATGATTTCATCCCTCTAAAAGTAGAAATATTGGATGTTTATACCAACAAGCAGATGACTTCTTTCACTAATGTGCTAACATTCATGGTTAGTGAAGGGTTTTGGAGGTCCTCTTCTTTTGATTATACATTCACACTATAGGTAGAAGGTATGAATGGTTCTTTAGAGAATTCAAGCTACCACTATATTTTATTGAGTGAATGTGGCAATAGGAAAGGCCTTTTCTAGGCTTGGTGTCCTTCTAGGTTTTTCACCCATCTCCCTGCATGATTTGCTTCATGCTACTAGTGATGGGTTTAAGTCCTAGGTTTCAAGTTTTTTCCTATTAGAACTTAGGGTTTCCCATTGTGCCTTTTGCACTTTCTAGTGTGGTCCTTTGTTTGGACTTTGGTCCTTTTTTTCTTTCTTCTTTTGTTCCCTTGCTAGGTGTTATTTAATTATTTAGGTTTTTTTTAATTAACTTTTGAATTTGAATTTAATTTGAAAGCAACACCTATGCAAACATTGCAACAAACAATACATATTATGTAACAAACATATTTTCAATGTTGATTCAAGTTTCTTTGATTTCCTACAACAAAATATGTCACAATTTGTGAATTCATCACATCTTAAAGCACAAGGATCAATTGCAAATATGAAAATCATCACGGGAATGCAACATGATAATGACTATGTTTGCACCATGCAACATTGAACATTAACAAAAAAAAATCCACTATGAATATACATGTAATTGTCGAGATGTACCCAATTGATGACAAATGTTTGAAGAACAACCATATGTGCCATATTCGTAAACAATAAACAAGTCCTTGATGATTAACCAAATGGTGCAACTTGATTCAATGCTTGATTTGATATTTGAACTAATTCTTGATTCAACACTTGAATTAACAAATAATAATGTTTATTAGAAGTTTCAATGGTTACAACACAACCAGTTACAACAATTTTAGTCGTCCCACAAGTTGTGAAAACAATGTATTAGTTGAATGGTCAGTACCAACTATGTGTGCAAAAAGTGCATCAATAGGTGCTAACATTTTTACAAAAACTCAATTGCAATGTACATGTTGCACAATAACAACTTGAGGAGGAGTTTTAGATTGAAGCACTATTGAAGTAAAGTGTTCTAGTTTCGCTACCACATGAAAATGGTAGTTGCAAAGCACATATGGTGCCATTAAACTTGTTGATTACCTTCTCACCGAGGTTATAGAATGTTGCAAGAAGAAAATCATGAATGTTAACCTAGCACATGTTTTAGATGTTCTAGTCTTCAGTGATAATTTTACCACAAGATGATGTATCAAACATCCAAATAGTATGTTCTATGGATTCAACAACAAAAGAATTAAAAGTACATAATCAAGATTATATTTGCATTGTATTTATAGTGCATCTGATGTTTAAATTAGTACACACATAAAACCATAGAATCCTAAAACCACATATTCACAAAACCAAAACTTGTTGAACTATAGTAGAACATTGAAACTAAACCTATTCATGAACTTGTGATTTTTGAACTTGTTTACACAACCACATCCATGATACACCATTTATCAATTAAAATGCATGTAAAACCATACTTGATGTTCCAATATTTTATCCATTACATGCTTGGAATACTAGTGACAAATCACAGAAAAACTATAATGAAACCACAAAAAAATCCATTGGATATTAACTTGTTCCAATCATTTGTAATTTTCACAATGTTAAGTACTTTCATAAGATGAATCACATCCACAAACCTAACATTTTTGTGTCTACATTCACTTGGATGGATTTGCCAAACCCAAAACCAATATTGGATGAATACATCAACATCAGTGGTTCTTTGAAAAAAATTAAAATTTCTTATTTTTCAAGGAATTATGAGGACATAATCCAAATTAGAAAGGGGGTAATGATAACCATGTATTAAATAAAAATATGCTAAAAATATTAAGTTAAAATCTTTATCAATATTAACTAATTAGTTGTTAATTACCTTGATTGTTATATTATTAGTTAGTAGTTAATATTTGAATTAGTTCCTACTTAGTGTTATGTAATTAGTTTAGTTACTAGTAAGAACCACCTAGTTTATATAAGGAGGTGAGTTTGAGTCTTTTGTTATTACTATTCATTTGTAATACATGCATGAAAGTTTGTCTTGTTAACTTTTGAATTTGAATCTATACATTATGTCTAGTTTAAACATTTATGCACAAAAAATAACGAGATTATTATGTACATGTTTTTTTAGAAGTGTATGTTTTATTTATCAACAAAATCAATATTTCAAATTTGATGGCATAATTATGATTTTTCTTATTTGTGAATATTTTGGACTCGAACAATTTGAGAAACATATTTTTTCCTCATAATATCCTAGTGTTGCTTTTAAGTATAATTGGACACATTATTATTAATAACAATCATACATGCATTGAATGGAAAGCATTTCAAAAATTGAAATGCACGGTTTTTCTTTTTCTTGTTTTCCCATGATACATGTTGGATATGACAAGGAAAAAAGAAAATAAACTTGCTCTAATTTTTGTGTGAAATAAGGCCTTCAAAGGAGGGCATTGCTAAAACCAAAACAATGTTTAGCTTGACTTCATATGGGCCCTTATTCAAATAATGTCCTATTTTTATGGATTTACCTAGCATGACTTTTCATTAATATAATAACTACCAATAGCAAATAATAAAATAACCACCAATAGCCATTAATATAATAACCACCAATAACCATTAATATAATAACCACCAATAACCATTAATATAATAACCACCAATAGCCATTAATATAATAACCACCAATAACCATTAATAGAATAACCATCAATAGCAACCAATAAAAATAACTATTAATAACCATTAATAAAATAACCACCAATAACCATTAATAAAATAACCACTAATAGCCATTAATACACACCAGTAAAATAACCATTAATATTCGCCAATAGAATAGGTACCAATGACCATTAATAACCACCAATAGCCCCAATAAAAGAACAACCAATAGCCATATATTAAAATTGCTTGGGATTATCAAAAATAATCTAAAATGAAATAATCTATAATAAACAAAAATAACTTAAGGTGAAATAACTTAAAATAACCTAGAATTACCAATAATAACTTCACATAATCGAAAATAACTTAAGATGAAATAAATTAAAATAACCAAAAATAATTTATAATAACTACAAATAACCTAAAATGAAATAATTTACAATACCAAAAAATAACATAGAATAACCAAAAAAAATTACAATAGCTGAAAATAGCTTAAGGTGAAATAAACAAAAATAACCAAAAGTAGCATAAGGTGAAATAGCCAAAAATAGCTTAAAATAATTTTAAATAGCCGTAAATAGTTATAAATAATGTAAAGTGAAATAATTTAAATTAATGAAAAATAACTTTATAATAATTGAAAGCAGTTTAACATAGGTAATATTATTATATTAACAAAAATCTTATCCATTTATTAAACATTTTTTTTTCAATAGAATGGTCATTGAAATGTTATTGAATAATGATATTCAACTTTTTTTTTGTTCAAATGATTTTACATTTTCAAAGGAAATAAATGTAATTATGTACATTATTGAATTTTATAAAAAAAATCGAATCATTTCATTTGAATAAAATTTCAATAAAATATGAATTTTCAAAGTTGATATTTTTGTAATGTTTAAAATGAAGTATTTGATAAATAGAATGTAATGTAACATATTATCACAACAAGTGGGGTGGCTTGATGGTAGGGGTGTTTGTTTTTGTTTTAAAGGTCAAGGGATCAAACCTCATAGGTGGTGTTGTGTGTGGTCAACAATGGTAAGTTGATCGAATATTTTTTTATCTAATTCCTTAGAACAAGTGCCTAAATTGATATTGTGTCTTATTTACATAGGTTAGGTTTTAAACCTAGCCTAGGTATTGACACATGTTAATAAATCATAGGTTGAAAATCATGAAATTATCAATGAAATTATATATTAAATAATTTAATTTTAATTGATTTCCATGTTAGTTAGTAATTAACTAACAAGTGAATGGTTTGATAAATTTGTATTTCACTTGAGAGTAACCTTGTTTCATTCAGTATTAGTGAAACAATTCATTGTCCATAGCAACTAGTCCCCGTTCATTAGGGGGTTAACCAATTTCATTAAGAAAAAATGTCTAAATTCATTCAAAATTTAATGAAACCTGGAGTGAACTAGGACACATTTTGGTGTAATGGTAGATCACCCACACAATGTAATATTGACTTATGGAATCATGAACTTAAAGAATGGAAGTTCCAAACCCACCTCCCCTTAAATAAAAACCCCACCATACATTTTACACGTTTTGTGAATTTTATCAAATGAAGAGGTGTGAATTGTGGCTTATCCACCATATGCTTTTAAGGCTTTCATTAATCACCCCATATTATGAAGTTAAATGAAGAAACATAACCTTTGATTAAAACCCAATTTAATTCAAAAAGCCCAACGCTTATGATGAAAAGGATTTCGCTATTTTTTTAATGTCACACCAAATGCTAATAAAAACCCAAAAAATGGATGCCAACACAAAATTAAATATCGCCGCCCATCCAACTAATGGTAGATGTCTCATGCTCAAGTGTTTGAGCTTCTTACAAATTTTCTTCATTAAGAATTCATCAACTTCTTTGACATCTAAATCAATTAGGCCAAATGATTAGGCCAAATGAGATACTTCAAAACTTGAATATGTTTCCTTCATTAGTATTTCCATTTAATGGATTTAATATATTTTGGTTCTTTTATCTCTTTCTATATCAACAGTATGTAATAAATTTCTCCCAATTAATCTCCAAACCATTTATGAGTAAGAAAAGTTGCAATAAATTGATCACATCCCAAAGATTTTCTTCCTCCCCTCTATCAAATGTAAATGTTGTTCATATCAACGTGTTGTGATATTTAATCTAATGGTGTAGAAACCAATGGGGTTCTACACCATTTCACATTGAAACAAAAATGGCATTAAGGTATAAACACAAGAATATGATCCATTGCAAATGTAGTATGATTTATCTTTACATGTTTTATGTGACCAAATTAAATTCAAGTTGAAGATGTGTGATTTCACATGTCAATTTAATATTTTGATAAATTTTAAATGAATGTAATGAGAATAAAATATCCAAATTTTTTTTTTTTAAAAGTTTAACCAAAAACATTGTTTAAGTAATGTGAACAATTTCAACATTGCAACCTCAATATGTTGAATCAATCTTAAAAGCTAACATAATGAATACTTAAATGAACATGTGTGGCTTGTATTATTGTGTTTGGACCTTTTATTCCTCTAATTTTTAGGACCCATCAAATAAAATCTTCCTTTATTTCATCTATTTAACTTGTACTTTTGATTCCAAACGAAAGGGTGAAGCATGGACCACAACCTTCAAAAAGTCTTAAGATTCATTTTAAAAATGGCCTTCAATTATAAATAAATTTAGTGAGTTTTTATTTCCTTTTTAAGCAAGGAGTTTGTTTAGTTTTTTTCACAAATTGGTGATTACCCACTTTTTTGGAGTTGGTGGGAAAAAAAGATAGGATTGCCTTGATAATGCCCAAGACATAATTTCATCACCATTTATTTCAATTCTTTAGAACTAAAATTTAATAATATGCCAATTTGAGTCATTTTGTGGATTCATCCAATAATATTGTTTGAATTCAACATCTTTGGGACCAATTCAAAATAATAAGATTTTCAAGTTCATTCAATTTTTGAAAAAATTGACTTTTGACATTCTAATCCTAGAAATTTTACCTTTTTCATAAAGAAATATGGATTCTCATTAGCTGCAATGTCCAGATCAATAATACAAACATTTATCAATAAACATATAATTCCAATGATGATGATTATTAGTTGGTTTAGGTATAATCATTTTAGGTTTCATAAGTTGTTGGTGATAGATTTAATAATTCTAAACTTGAATATGTTGAGCCCATGAAAAGGCATGAAAAGGTGTCTTTTTGTATTTTAAAAGTTTTTTTCCAACAGCTCACTTATTAGAAGATTTTCAATACCTTTTCCATCCCATTTGTCTTCAATTGAATTTGAATTCAATACAATTAATTCTAAATTCAAGTCAAATTCAATTCAAGTTGCATCGCAATGTTGTTCATGCCTCAATTTCATATAGCAATGAATTGATGTGTTTCATTTCAAGAACATTCAAAAAAATTCTTACTCCACAAGGTTGTTTGTTATTTCCTTATTTTTCCAATGATCTTAATCTTGATGCAAATAAAGAAGATTTATGACATGTTACAAATTGTAAATCATATCAATTTATCCTTTGACTGAAATTCATTTATATTAGGTTATTTCAACATTTCATGTCATGTCATTGACATTTGAAAATGTGTTGTCTAATTAGGCTTCATGTTGATATGTTAACATTATTTAAGAGATTGATAACAAAATAATAGATGTCAATACAAAAGGTGAGAATGGAGAAATGACTTTTGTATTTAACATGTGGAAATAACCATGATAGAGTCATTTCTATATTATGCTTGGTATTCAATCTCCTTTTTATTTATTTATTTGTTTCATAGATCACAAATTGTGTAAATTTGTGTGGTTTTTTGCAATTATGTAAATATATATCATGTGAGAGTTATATGCACAAAAGGAAAGAACGAACAAATGTGAAAGCATGTTATGAATTCGATAATAATCCAATGAAAATGTGTTTTGAACGAAAAACAAAAATGAAGGTTGAACATATAATTACAAATGTTAGAATTGTGTAGAATTATGTTTTTATTGTTCAAATTGTGATTTTTGATGGACCATTTTTTGTCATGAAATTTTTATGCTTGGATACACACATTTTTTCCCTTGTATTGTGATTTGCACTCACTTAAGGTGTTACACAACATTTTGTTTACATATTTGTCCAATTATTTAAACAAGATGAAGCAAAAGATTTTAAAAATAATAATAATAATACAAAAGGTATATAAAAAGGATTAAATAATGACTAAAAAGGTATATTTGAGAATAATATTATTTAGAAAAACCACATTTGACATTTTTTTGTTTCATAAAATCAATCTTCAACAAAATTAAATAGGGATTTATGAATGTTTATAAGAAATTATAAATGCAAGATGTCATGTGATCATTGTTACAAGATTGTGTATATAATATGAATACATAAACTAAAATAACTTTGTGCATGTCTTGTAACAAAGTCAATAATTACTAAGAATATATTTGATGTTTGATGATTTAAAATTTCCTATAATGGATTTGTAAAAAGACATTTGCATGAATCTTTTACTAAATAAAAAGGATCCTTTTACATATTCATGATCAATTAATTTTTTGATTTTTTCATTATTTTTTTAAAAATACATTAATTATAAACTCAATTCCAAACATTATTAATTATAAGGGTAGATGACCAACATTCTTCTCATTATAAATGTCATTGCTTAATGATAATTCCTAATAAATTGACAATATGAAATTTAACAATTTCCTATTATATGAAATAAAAATATCCTTGCAACTTATGAAAACTCTTAAAACTATTATTGACATTGCAAAAGAAGATAAAAGATAAAAATGCTACCATAAAACAAAACATGATTTGATGAGATCAAATGTTTGGCTTTTGATTTCAAATTTTACATTACTCAAAGATTTAATATTTTGATTAAATGAATTGCATGTTAAATATAAATCACATTTTTTCGAACTATTATCACTATGTACCACATCAAGGTATTGAAAACCTTGAGATTTACTTGTGCATATTGTTATTTAATAGTGCAATATTCACATTCAAATGCATTTGTGTTTCACTTTTTCATTCAACAATTACATTTAAAAACTTAATGGTTTATTAAATAATACATTATTCATGTTTCAAAACATGAATATTATATTATTATTGAAGTTTTTGACTCACACACCATGATTACAAATTTTTTTAGATGTCCTAAATTTCAACATGTATTTCATATGAAAGGAAATATGTCTTGGTGTATTTAAACCATTAAACCACAATTATATCCAAATTCCATACATTTTGTAATAAATTTGATATTGATTACTTTTCATAATGTTAACAATTCAAACAAGTGGTAAAATTAAATTAAACATGGTATCGTTTGGTTTGAATTGAAAATCAAAATTACAAATAAAATAATATTAAATTTCATTATAATTAATATTTAAAAATAAATTACTGAAAAATTTTAATAATTATTTTTGGGTATTTTAATAATGGTTTTAATTCTAAAAATAATATAATAATTTTACATTAAACTTATTTTATTCATTAGATCAAATATTAAAAAATGAAAATTTCAACTTAATTTTTTGAAATATTTTAGTGGACACATTTTAATCAAAATTAGAAACATATTGAAATGAATATTGAAAATGACATATCCATGAAAACATTTTATCAAAGTTGACCAATCTATAATATTTTTATGAATGTTATGTTTATGAAACTAGTTAGATTTAATAAACTCATTCTGAACATCAAATTTATTCATTAAAATTTAGTGGAAAGTGATATTTAACAAACTTTTGATATTACCTCCACACATAATTTGGGGGTGAAAATTTTAATTTCCATTTTTTAACACCCTCTCCTTAGAATGGAAAAAAAAAATCCTCCTTCTAATTGAATTTCTCTTTGAATCAATAGAATAAAATTTCCCTTCAACTTTGATTTCTTTTAGAATTAATGGAGACTTGACTTGTCTAACATTTCCAAAAAAATTTACCTTTAAACCTTTATGATTGTTGTTAGGTCAAGGTTTTGAAATGAATTCCTAAGATAGGATGTCGACCTATCAAACTTTTTCAAATCGATAGTAAAAATTTAAATCAACGGAATGTTTTGGATTGGGAACAACCTAAGTTTGGTGAACATAAAAAACACACTTAGACAACAAAAAGGTTGACAAAAGATGGGGAACAACAAAAAAAAACAAAAATATGGATAAGGAATGACAAAATAACAATAAGCAATAGCATGAGTGTCGAAAAGGCATGTTGAAAACACCAAGGGTGTTAGGTTGGACATTAAAATTAAAATTTTAAACAATAGGGGGCATTAATACATTGAAAATTAACGGTGTTGGATAAAATGTTGAAGGACATTTAGAAATTTATAAGGGATGTTGTGCATTAAGGTCAAAAATATTTTATATTTTATATATTTTTCAACCCAAGGGTTGTTGGGAAGCATGGTAGGAAGGACATTAGAGAGGGTGTTGGAAAGGCCCCAAATTTTATTTTGAGGCAACAAGGAGCACCAAAAAAAACATCATTGATGATAGAAATCTTAATGTTTCAATAGGTGAAAATTAAATTTCATATTTTAGAATTAATGGAAGTGGAAATGATTTCAGGGACAAACTATGTGATCACAGAATATTAATGTTTAGTAACTAGTTATCTTTAAAATGATGTATTTAAATAAAATTCAAATATATTAATATTTTGACCTTATGTCAATTGATTGTCATTAAAAATGCAAAATAATGTGAAGCCCAAGTTTATAAATGCATACACACATCACAAAATGTATGCACTTAGACACTTATACATAATGCTTATGTGAAAGCTAATAAGGTTCATTTGAGTGGAAAACATAGAGAAGAAGGAAGATGAAGATATTCAATTTCTATTTAAAAAATGTTTTGTGATTGCCTTTTCCACATGACCATGAATTTTGGGACGACCAAACAAGGATAAAACACGTGCATATGTGCATTTTGGTTCAAAACACGGTGTTTTGCAAAACATATTCTCTAGTTCATGAAGCACAAGCCAAGAATATCGAAGATACAAATTTAGGTATCCATTTTTTTTTTACCAACAATATTGAACACCACCCAATCCATTCAAGATATTTATAATTAAAGTTTTGAACCTAAACTAGGAATGCCTTAAAAAAATTGAACTTTGATGATAATGAATAAGATATTGCCAAAAGAATTCAAGCAAGGAATCCCTCTGAATGCATGAGGAATCCAAAGAAATGTACAAAATTGAGCCCATGGACCCATCTCTAAAATGAACAACTTCTTGAACCAACAATAGTTGGGGGATGTTCACACATACACATAGTTATTCCTTCTCAATCTTCTCGAACTTATCACATTTCCCAAATGTAGCTTTGAAAAAGTTATAGTGACAAAAAAACACTTTTGAATGGCTTTTTGGCTAGGTAGGTGGCATTTGATGTGAACCTTATGAACTTTTGACCATTGATGATGAGTGAACCCTTCAATGTTTCATGAACATTTTGAAAGTCTAGAAACTAGATAATGTTTCTCACACTAGCCTTCCTTGAACTTGACATGAATCCCACCGCCCCCAAGTTACATGGGAAACCTTTCAACCATATTGGCTAGGGTTATCCATATATGATTAGGTACTATAATGTGAAGCCACCAAGGAAAATTGAAAATCGCTAAAATTGATGACACTAGGAAATAAAATTGATTTGCATGAATGAAATTCACACATGGATGAAAGTGAGATGTTATGTGTGAAATTGGATCTTGTCAATAGAATAGATATGGATGGATCAAATTCAAAACATGGATGAACATTAAAAAATCAATGAAATTTATGTCAAATATCAAACCTTCAGAGTAGAAAAAAATTGATAGTATGAAAAAAATTGAAGATGAATTATGAATTGGTGTGAACTTGATAAAAATGATGAAATTGAGTGTGGAAGACTCACCACATGGAAATTGGACCATAATGATCAAATTAGGAACATGGAATGACAAATCAAATGACATGGATGAAATTTTGTTATTTCAATGAAATTGACAACATGAACAAAAGAAGATACATGAATTTGGTGATAGGAATAAAATTGACCACATGGATGGAATTTGGACCATATTGTTGAAAAGCATCAAATGTATGTAATTGATGACATTTGGTTATATTGATGACAATTTAAACAATTTCATGTGTTGGATGAAATTGGAACAAATGAAGGAAACTTTTCAATATGGATGAAATTGACAACAAAAATGATAATTTATGTCATTCACATTGCCAATTACATTTATGTGATCATATTCACACTTGTCATATTTCATCCATGTCACATTTCATTCATATGACAATTTTCATCCAAATGTAAACTCATCCATGTTGACAAACTTCATTCGAATTTGCATCCATGTAGTGGATTCCATTCGCATGTAAACAATTATGTGCTACAAATTCAGATGTGCTCAATTTTGATCCATGTGTGTGTGGCTCTCATGAGTTCACATGGAAAATTTCATCATTGAAGATCAATTCCATACATGGACAATAATGTTATCCAAGATGGAAGGAACGTACAATATGTTTGTATTTGTGAATTTAAACCATTCTAATTTCATCCAAAAGGCGATATTCATCAAAGTGGTCACATTTCATCCATGTGTATAGACCATTTGCATCGACAATGTCTTCTATGAACTATTTCATCCATATCATCTCTCATCCATTTGACAACCTTTCTTCTAAGCCATTTCTTTGCCCTCAAGTACTGGACGCTCGTGAGGCCACGTCGCCCTGTCCTCATTTGAGATCTCAAATGAGATTTTAAGACCTCAAGATGTGTAAGTACGATAAATGGGTTTAGGGTATTCTAGGGTTTTGTGTCATCACTGGCGAATTGAGGAAACTTACGTAACGGAAGCGACGGTGCAGGCGGAGTCGGATCCGATCGCCGAGTGCAGAGAGCGGCTACGTGCTCTGCGAGCTGCAGCCGAACATTGCATCAGCGAATCAAGGAGATGAAGAATCTAAGAAGCAGCCCTTTCATACTACTGCGACGGAGCAGCAGAAGGAAGATGTGTGTTTGACACGCGGCTGAAGAATATTATGGAGTAGGAGTTAGTCCTTCAATTGTTGCTGGACTTTTTTGCCTTTTCTTCAAGATGAATTTACATAACATCCCACCAGGCAAAGTGGCAACCAATATGCATCTTGATCACTGTACTTTGTCTTCAGTCTATGGATAATGATTTTGCATATTGTATGCTCGGATATCTTTGTTGCAAGGAATTTGTTCGATGACTGTTGGATGGCAACCACACTGATCAATTCTTTCATGATTGGTGAAGGTGGATCTCAACCGTTGAGATGTTATCATCTGACAATTTGTTGAAGAAATGATCCTGCAGGAGAGATTGATTCAACAGTGAAGTCCTCTCTATTCATGGGTGCTCAAAAGCTTGAATGTGAACCAGAAAAAAACAACATAAGTCTATTATCAAATGCCATACACCGCACTGCACAAACTGCAAAAATATATAGATTTGAGTGAATTTCATGGGCCGCTATATGAAATTGAGTTTGCAATCTATGCAAGAGAAGTTTTATGGAGGGACAAGCACAAAATGAGAACATCAAGCTGTGGTGTGGCAGATTATGTCATTTTCTTGCCCATATTATATGACAGAATTCTGGTCATGATCATACACTTGTAAAATCTCTGTTGAACATGAATTTTTTTTTCGAATTGTTGAATCTGCCACCTTAGACTATAATAATGTCGTGGAATGTGGAATGGTGTGGCCATTGCCCATTATGTTGGGTAAGTGGCCAGGCAAGTCTATTACTTCAAAATTACTAAATGTTTGTCGACACCTAGTAAACTTTATATCATTATAATGACCTCTTAATCAAATAGAAAACAAGAAATAAGTGACCTAATTTCCACCTAGCCCTCCAATTTGAGTAACTTTACTTAAGCAAAACCATTACATGGGCCCACTTTTTTGTTGCCTTTTATGGCTTATGCTTGAGCCGAGAATAATCTGACACTTTGTTTTTGGGGTCCCATTATTTAGCATGAAAAGACTAAATTTCTTTTCTTTTCTCCCCTTCATTTTTGCATGTGCTTTTCCCAAGCATCTGAGAGCACCTTGACTTTTTCCACCATAATCCATTCCATATACTTTTGACAATTCTCCTCTTGTACCAATGCTAGGTGCAGGTATTGATATGTTGGAGAAAACTAGTTGCTGCAACCCACATCACAGAGATGCAATCAGCTTGGCAGACTGGAGGACCATCTGTGCAGGCTCCTTCCACCAGGCCTCCAAACCAAGGTCAACACTTGTCCGTGTCTTAAAAGGGAGAAGAGGATGTGGAATATTCTGTATGTGGATTTTATAGTGTCATCTTTGTTTAAAAGGTATAAGGCCTCGTAAGTGTTCTCTTTTTTGCCTTTGGTTGTTGCAGTGTGAGAATATGGCTAGCAATGTGCCAACGATGCTTTGCACTGCTACTGCCGTGGAAGCTGCCCTAGACAATAAGAAGGCTTGTACAGTATGCCAGGATTTGGCCACAAATGCATTGACCTACTTGGAAAAGAATAAAAACCCGGGAAGAGATTATCATAGCTCTTCATCTTCACCTTCAAAACCTCAGCAAACAGGTGTGTCGCTATTCTAAATCAAGATCAAGCTTCAAGAACCCAAAGTACAAGTTTGTGTTCTTGACATTTCTATAAGTAAAAAAGAACATGCTTGCAGTTTTCATTTGTGTTCTTGATAAAAAAATCACTTCGTGTCCTTTTCACATTTAGTTGCAAAACAGTTCATTCTTGTCTTGTGCATTGTTGTGTGGATTGTTTTGCAGGCAAGGCTGCTTGAGGTCATTCTCAACGAATGCAACAGATCGAGTCACTAACCGTCTTGAAGAGGTTAGTTCAGCAATTCTATCTCTCTTGCCCTCAATATGTAACATTTGTAAGTTCTAGAGTTTTGGGAAAATGTTTCCTCATGTACCCACCTTTTGCAGTTAGCAGTTCTGAACTAGATCCACCCAACCCCATCAGCATGAAAAATTAGGTCTGGTTCCCTTATGACTTGACAGCAACTTGACAGCAGAGACCCACAGAGTGCCACAGGAGTAAGATTGAAGATTGAAGATTGAAACAAAGTGGAAGTCTTGACAGCCTTACAAGCTTTGCAGCTGCGGCTTCATTGAACTCAACCCAAAATGGTGATGCTGAGATTTGGACAGGTAATGAGGCGCGATTCTATATCCACAAATGCAAGCAAGAAACCTCTTTATCTTGATAAAGCATTCACAGTCTACCCCCCTTTGTCTATGATGGTCACTAAATCAATCAGTTTTGTTTCTCTGGGTCAGTTTTGTATTGGCTTGGGTTTAGGGTTTAGGGTTTATGAGCTACATTGTTTGGAGCTCTGCCACTGGCAGGAACATCTGGAAAATTCTAATTAGTTCCAGGAAACAGATTTCTTGTCTTCTGCTTTTACATTTCTAAAACCCTAATTAATTTAAGAAATTAAAAAAAATAAAATTTCTTATGCTCTTGCATTTATGAAACCCCAATTAGTTCCAGAAAACACACTTCTTATCTTATACTTTAGTATGTAATTTCAAATACATATTATATATTTATTGTGTAAGGTAATAAAATGGGCAATAGAGAAAATTTATCAACCAATCTTTTTTTAAATTAAAATTCATTAACAAGTAACATTGGTGAAGACCCAAACAACTAAAAACTTCAACACAAGGAAATCCTAAAGCATTTTGTAAAATAATCTACCACCACAAAAAAATACTTATTCTAAGAAACCCTTTGGTGGGTTTTATTTAGAACCACATCAAATTACCGTCAACTTTGAAAAGTGGATTATGACCCTTTAGTGCTTAATAAAACCAAAATGGTAGTTTTGGATTTCATATGTGATTGTAATGCCACTTTTCATGCTACTTAATATTTATGTGCATTAAAAAATAATAATCATGTAATTACTATTTTGAAATAAATTACTAAATTTTTTAAATAATAAAATGGTTTTCATATTCTTAGAAAAGTAATTTCAAAAACCTATGTGTAGAATCAATTTATAATTATGAAATATCATTACATAGTTACACTATTATAATAAAAGACATTACAATAATTTTCTTTAGATCAATTTGTCTTTTTGAGATTTTTGGAATATATTTTTTGAATCAATGTAGTGTCTTTAAATTTGAAATAAAAACATGAACAAGTTAACTAAAATTAAAGATAAGTGAAGTGTAATTCATTTCATTATGATATATATTTTAAGATTATTATACTATAAACATTAGATTTGAATTTATAACCCAATTAAAATATTTAAAATCTACTTCTTGATTTTTGAAATTAATATTTCAAAATGATTTAACTAATTTTTTAATTTGAAAGTAAAAGACATTTTGAATTAAATGTAAATAGGAAAGTTAAAAAAATAATCATTTTACTAAAGAAATAAATCACACAACCCTATTCTATTGAACATTGAAAAAAATAAAATGGTTTCTTTCTGACAATTCCATTGGTCCTCCAAAAATTCTCACATCACATTGGACTTTGATAGTAACATTCATCATTCTTACAAGCCATTGATGGTAAGCCATTATAAAGTTTTAGGTGGCTACAAATACACTTGTGCAAGTTGCATGGAATTTTGTGAATGATGGATAAGCAAAGCTTCTACAAAAGCTTGGCATTTAGTCACTTGATATCACATGCTTACAATTAAGTTGTAGCTCTAAAAAATCAAAAGGGATCTATATTTTGTGAAGGGTTGTTTTCACAATGTTCATACCATGCTAGGATCTTAACTAAACCTTATTTTTGGAACTGGATTGCTTGACAATCTGAGGTTTCTGTTGGTTGCATGCCCACTGGATGTAGGCCCTCCCAGCTGGCTTCTTGGGCCCTCCAGTTCCATGGAGTAAAAAAATCAGAAGGAATATAATATATCCAGTGTTGTGAAGGTGTATCTCTTCTTACCCAGAAATACCCACCAGGTATGGGTAAGGTAGATATTTTACCCTAATTTATTTCTAAAAACTAAAATATATACCCTAATGAAGCACATACTTCAAATGTATAAATCTGACAAAATTATATCCTATTAATGTCGTTGAGTATATGTGAGATATACCCATATAATTAGGGTTTTAAAAAAGAGTAAATTCCATTGTATTTGAAAATTGTCCTAATAATTTCAAAGTGCAAACAACTTTTTACGCTTACTAAAGGTTTGTTTAGACCTAAAGTTAAAGTTAGAGTTAAAGTTGAAGTTAAAAGTTAGGCCGAAATTAGGCGTTAGGTCAGTGTGAGGTAATCATCATCATTAAGTTAATAGGTTGTAACTTTTTTGCCTATCTCCATTCAAGCGTGATGATATTTTTGTATGCAAGTAGATAGGTTAGCACCAAAACGCTACCTATGTTCAAGAGTTGGCCCAAAGTTATTGGCATGGTAACGCTCATGTTGATGAAGGATAGCCCTTGCCATGCACTCTTGCTACACTTGAAGTTATCCTCACCTCACTACACATTTGTGCTTATTAAACAACTTTTATGCACAGAAGCTCCATCTTTCACAAGCTACACAAGCTCTTTGCTTTTCTTTGTCCTTGACAAGTTTTTTTTGGTTTTGGTTAGTTCTCTATTGTTGCACATTGTTGCATTCAAAGTTGTCCTCCCCTTGTTGTGCACCTTTTGTCACAAACGTTTCTTTGCACAAAAGTTGTTTAAACTTTTCGTTCGTCTATGTGCCATTGACACTTGCAACTCCATGGGAAGGTTCATGCTTTGGACATTCTTTGGACATGCTTTTAGCAAAACATGTCAATATGTTTGCAATGACCTTATGGTGTGTGTTGGGTTTCGAGAGGTTAATTTGAAGAATACACATGCTACATTGTAAAAAACAATAACTTGGACTAAAAAGTCCAACAAGGGCCTCAACAAATGGAAGAAAGCTTGTTTAGATGTTGGCCTTCAACATCACAAGCTAAAAGCCTTAATAAATATTAAATTTGCTAACAAAATCATATTTCCAAAGAACCTTGGAATACCAAAATGTGATTAATCTATGTTATGGATGGCAAAAATCCCTTGAGTTGCAAGGCCATGTACCAAATGCACATACTTGGGAAATTTGCAAAGCCCTCATTAAAATTATGCTTCCAATTGTGAAGCAATGTAACTTCAATCAAAATCAAGGATACTTGTTAATTTCTTATGCACTCTATGTTGCACTTACCATTTTTGTTAACATGCAAACTTGCATTCATGAGTTTGAAGCAAGCTCTCATGTTAAATGATGAATATGAGTTGTTGTTTTTGCATATTCGTATGATGGGAAAAGTTATGGTTATACTTGTTCATTTTCTATTTTTTGCATCTGTATATAATGTGTCAAAGGCTCATACTATGATTACACTCATGTTTGGCCCACATTTTAAAATTCTTAACATCGTGAAGGTCTTGGTAAGAAGACCAAAGCTAGCAACTATGGTGTTTGAATATAACAATACTTTATTGCCCCCTTTTGATTATTGCCTTTCATTTTTTGAACCCTAGATCTACTCCTTCTATTGATGCTAAGTTTTCATCTTTTGACTTAGAGGATTTTATCTTTGGACATGTGGTTTCAAATGCTAATAATTTGTAGGGGTTGTTCAAAACTAAACTCCATTTGTTTTGCCACTTGCCTATGCATCAAAGAGATTGCAAGTTGCCTTTAATGTGATGGAAGACTCATAAAGCCCGGTTTCCAAATGTGGCATTTGTTGCATGCCAAATGCTAGTATCCCAAGATCACAAATAGAAATAAAACACAATTTCAACATAGTTGAAGTTTTGACATCACTACAAAGATGTAGGCTGGGAGTTGAAAACTTGACAAGCTCATCATGATATTAAAGAATTGGCCTTTTAACGCAAGCATGGAGTTTGACCAAAAAAAGGGGTCCTTTAATGATTTATTAAATGAAGAGGGGACATTGATTGAAAACAATGTTGTGAAATTAACATCATCAAGGTGCTTGATGATGAAAAATAAGATTGATGTGGTTCTACTTAAGTTCCAATGATGAGGAACATGATTGATGGTGGTTCTATTTAGGCATGTGGATGCTAATTTTCAACAAGGACATTGGGATCATTGGATGTTGAAGCAATCCACTATGTAAAGTTTTCAAAGTTGTAAGAGGCCTAACATACATATCATACAATTTTAGGAATTGTTATGAATCCAACATTTTTATTTTTTGAAGGCTAAATTTGTCATTGAAGTATATTTCATGAATTGTGTTGAAATGTTGGGAAGAATAAAAGGCATCATAGTTTCTCAATTGGTAGAATTTGCTTAACACCAAAGAAATGAGGTGACGAACATAGTTCCTAAAAATATATTGGGATTTGACCTTGGAAATCTTCTGTTGTTGCTTTTCAAAAACCTCCATAATGCAAGATTTTTTCATTGATTTTTTATCAATTTGTTTTGCTCCAACCTTGATGGCTTTTTGACAAAAAAATTATAGCATTCTTCGAATGATAAATGGATCATATGTATATACATATTGGATACTTAGATTCCAAGGACCCTTGGAAAGACAAAACAAATACAAGCATACATTTCAATATCATACATGACCTACTTGGCCTCTAAAATAGGCAATTCTTGAGACAATTATTTAATAATTGACCCTTATGCACAATAGGTGGGTATCATCAAAATAATAATAAGACAAATTAGAGTTGGGTAAGATACGAAAATATCCAAATCGATAGTAGGTGGATCCCAATATTTTTTTTGGTAATCTAGTTATTTAACACCATGTGAGTTTTCAAAAATATAAAATATAAAATACCCTACCCATCTAGTATTGAAGAAAATAAGAACTAGCCAACACTGGTTTCCACCTACAATGTGGGAATAATTGAATATTGAACAGAATTTTCATTGAAAAATTCAATATAATCAAAACTTATAATGTTAAGGAAATTTGGGTGCATTCTTGGCAATATTGGAAAGCCCTTTACGAGTGGCATTTCGTAGAAGAGATTTTCTAAGTTTTAGACCTTGGGGGGGGAGGGGGGGCAAGAAATTGTCACTAGAAATTAATTAAAATTTAAAAATATTTTCTCATAACTGGGCCCTATTGTCAATTGGAGTAGTCACATGATTATGTTCACACATAGGCCAATAGCATAAACCACACTAGTTCTTTATTAAATCAAACCTATAAGTAAGATTCACAAAATCTTATGAACTAATACTCATTGTGTCATGAAACAATACCCAATTTTGCTCACTTGACAAGCCCTCAAATTGGCAATGAAACATGGATGAGAGGGTCAAACTAAAGCCCAAAAATAGATGACTTTACTTCAAACATAACTTCAATATGTGGATGTTTTGAGAAGAATTGAAATTTGGATGGTCTTTTATTCTTAATATGTTATAGAAACAACTTTTATTGTGTGAAATTTTGCACAAATGTGATAGAAAGAGAATTTATGTATGTCAAGATAACCTTTTTTTTCTAGAAATAATTTGTCATATTTAAAGATGCATGAAAAGGATTTTGTCATTTTGTGATGTGTTTTTCTATTTTGGAATAACTTTCCCTCACATTTTCATATTTTTGTTGGATGCTTGCAACTAATGAAAAATTATAAAACTGAAAAAATGAATAAAATCTAATGATGGTATACCAAAACAAAGTTCCAAAACCTTCATAAATTCCAAAGGAAAAAACTTGGGCTACATATAAAGCACCATTCACCATTAACATATTTACACATAAAATTATTATCAACTTTAAATATATACAACAAGAAAAAGTTAACAGAATATTTATTTATTTTACATTTAATGAAAATAACACAAAATGGATGGTTGTAGTTTCCCAAACACCTCACAACACCCATGCACCTTAACATTTAATTTTTCTTAAAACTACAAAAGAGATTAAAACTTGGGATAGAAAATCAGAAGGGATCAAAAGGGTTGGCCCCCCTTCACAAAATCCCTTAACATTACCACTTCTTTTTGTTTATTTAAATTTTAAATAGGTAGGGGAGGGGGCATTTGGTGAAGCCAAGATTGGCATCCACAAATCCCCTCAATAAACTCCAACCTTAATATCAATATATAAAGAGTTATCATATTTTACAAACTAGTTTTTTTAAAAATTATGAATAAATGGCACGTTGAAAGTTGAAACTATAGTATTTAAAATAAAATTTTAAACTATAAATTCAAAAATAAAGAGAAAAAGGCTCATCCTAGTGGTAGTGTTCTTTTGAATGGATTTTGTGATGTAGCCAAAATGGTGGGCATCCCAAAACAGATTTTGCATTCATTGGCGACATGTTTCTAGAGAAATGGATTGTCAAAACAATAGCTAGTAACCATAAATATGACAACCTTTTCCCCCAATTTTTTTAAAAAAAAACTTGAGATTTTTATAAAAAAAACATTTAACACGAAATCTATAACAACATTTTATTTAATTTTTTTGCCACCAAAAAAACATTGGCTAGTGGTGAGGGGATGTAACCCATGAGTGTGGGGGATGGAAATAGGCAATAACACTTTTGGTGGGAGGGGCACCAAGGGTCACTTTGGGATGGGGAAAGAATGAGACACAAAGGGTCCATGGACCTTCTATTGGTGGGAAGAGAAGGCCTATTTGACAATGGCTGTTTTTTTTTTGGTGAAGTGCTAACATTTGAAGAAATAATTTATTTTCAATTGAAATTTAAAAATCAGTTTTGCAAGTGTTTTTTTTTGTGCCGATTCTAAGTCAAAACATTATTAAGTGATACTAACTATAGTCTCTATTGATCTCATTAGAAAAAGAACTTCAATATCAAAATTTGTTGCAATCAAAATAATGTGTTTTCTTTTTTGGTATATTTCAACAAAATATTGTAGCTCTATTTCTTTCAAATCTTTGGACTTTACTTGCAACAACCAAAAAAACCAATGTAAAATGTTAAGAAACTCCAACAAGTGAATACAAAAGTTAGTAAATGAAACCCTAAAAATTACTAGCAAAGTTTTAATACCTATGCCATTTTCTTATGGTTCTCTCCATAATGATTGAGTTCTCAAGCGTGGTTGAAATTGTGGCAACACTAAACATGTAAAAAAATGCATTGTCAAACTTCGTAGACTTTCAACAAAATTCTTTTGTAAGAAATAAACTAACCAAATTGCATCCTCATGAATGGAAGATGCTTTATGTGTGCAACCTCATGTACACTAAATTCTTTGCAAGTTAGATGTGTGAAAGAAAGAAAACACCATTTACAAAATTTGTAGCAATTCCAAAGCAAGTTTGAAATTGAAAACAAGGTCCATGGAGCAAAGTAAAAACAAAAAACATCTTGCATTAATTTTGACTATAGAGGTCTAGGGTCTAGGAAATCAAAGGTGACAGTTCTTGAGAGCCAATAAAAAAATTGAGAATTTTTTTTTGAAATTTGTCCTTTCATTAATTAAAATGAAGCCAACATTCTTGTGATTTTGGGGTGGGTGGTTTTTAGTGGTACCACCCAAGTACACCTTCACCCAAATGGTATTGAGGAACACATTTTGAGAATATGGTAAAAACTTTAAACATTTTCAAACATTGTAAAAACTAATTTTTGCCTAATGTCCCCTCAATTTGATGAACAACAATGGTTTTTGAAAAGTTGCAATAATCCGAAATAACCCATGAAATTCAAAGAGGACTTAAGCTCACCTTGCATGTGTCCAGAATATAACACAATGATTAGTTGTCATTCTAATTCGGCCTTGTGTATAATACCAAGAAACACCCCACATGGATCATAGTTTAAATAGCCAAAAAAACCTACTACCCTCATCTTTTACAAGGGTGGAAAAATTACCACCCCATCTTTGACATAGGCCACCACCTTGTCCAACAAGTTGTATGAGCCTAACAAATCTTTCACCTATGTTGCCATGGCAGAACTTGAAGTATGTGTAGTTTCAAACAACCCCACTATTATATAACAAGGCTCCCATTGTTTATTGACAAAATTAATAACTAAAACAAAAGTGTCATGTTCAAATCTAAAAATCCATAAATAAAAAAATGTAGTCATTGTAATGCAATAACCCAACATAGGTACTAGACATGTTTCTCCATCATTGTTGCCAGCAAATTATGAATAAGTTCTTCAACTACTTGATTTCAATTTGGAAACACCACACAAAGGCTTTGATGTAAAACCATACACCACAACCAATGGTTTTCAACAACAAAAATTGGCATACAATTTTTGGCAATGAACAAGACCAAGTCTTCTACATACTTTTTCTACTTTGGATCCTCCTTTTGTAAAGAAATAAACTACCAAAATGATTAGTTATGGCTCCATAGCATGTGAGAATGGTATAAGTAGGTGTCCCAAATGTCAAAACCAAGCTAGGTCAATTTGTTGGCCAAATTTTCCAAATTTTGACAATAGGTAGGTAGGGTTTTTATGAAAAAATGATCATAATTGACTAGATTTTGAAGTAAAGATAAAAATAAAAATGTTAGTTTTCTAGAATAATTTCTAGAAAGCATCCAAAATATTATTGCCATCAAGGGCAAATTTCAAATACCTTACACCAAAAAAATTAAATAATAGGATTTTGATGTATTTTATGTTATATATTTATTTACTTTGGCTTCATGTTATTGTGCATTACTAGTGATGATTTTGTGAAAATTAAGTTCCATTTAAAAATATATATTACATTACATTGCATGCACCTTGATTTGAATCGGATTCGAATCTGATTGAAAAGAAATGGGATGCAAATTGGTGAAGGAAGGTATCAAAAATTTGATTGTGAATACGTGTTGTAAAACAAAACCTTAAGAAAAACATAGATCCAAAAACACCTTTCCATACCTCTTAATTTGAAAATTGGCTAAAAAAATTTCATGTTGAAATTGGGTAGGAAAAAATATTATGGGACCCTATAGTTGTCCTACCTAAACCAACTTTAATGAATCATCATTATTAGAATTAAGGAAGGTAGTTTGTTTGTTTTGTATGTTTTGTCACATTGAGATCTCCCAAACCATGGTGCCCCTTGTCACATTCTTCCTACCATTGGAAAGCCCTTGATGTGTAAGGATTCACAAGGTGGTTTGATAATGTTTACATTTATAATGTAATAATTATTGAGTATTGAACAATTTTGACATTGAAAATTCAATAAAATCAAATTAAAAACTTTTAGGGAAATTGGGGCAAGATATTGGTGTTGCTAAAAATCCTTTGATGAATAGGATTTCTTGGATGCAATTTTGTAACTTTTAGACCTAAGGTAGCGGGAAATACTAAATTTTGCATATTTTTGTCAAGGAATTTAATTAAAAATTTAAACTATTCTTGTATAATTGGGTTTTATCACTTTAAAGGTTCTTTTCACATTTGAAGCAATCACATTCACACTTAGGTCAACAACACATGTCACATTAATTTTTACTTTATAGGAGATAGAAAAGGACAAGAAAAAGAAACCAATGACTAATGTAATTTATTCAAATTCCATTGTGATTGAACCATAATTAACTTGATGTTAGGTTTCATCTTGGTAACCTATCCTTTACATAATAGGTTAGGTAAGTAATAGTGTTGGCCAATTCCTAGGTTCTAGAAGGAATTACCAATTCTAAGTCTTCTAAGGAATCGGAACTTAGTTTTGGTTTTGATTTTTTTGAAGGTGGTTTTGGTCTTAGATACAAAACCTAACGCTATGAGAAAGTAAAGTTGTTTACAACTAGCCTTGCAACCAAGTTTTTGAGTTGCAATGACCATTTGCAACTCATTGCAAATCAACGTATTTCTACAAGTGTGAGTGTTATCAAACAAATTACATGAACTGCAACAAATCCAACTCACCTTATGTGAAATCGTATAAATATGTTATTGATGCAACTTAATGATAACTATGTAGGAATAACTATTATGTAATTTTAATGCAATTAGTTAGCAACTTCCATGGTAATGTCATGTTGACATCATCTTTCATCGATCCATCAAAATTTGACATGTGATACTATGGGGATTTTTGGGTGAAATTTATTTTCTTTTTGAAATATTGATCTCCACCATCCATTATGATTATTCATTTATAGGGTTTTAGATTGTGACATGTGATATAACTAAAAATTGTCACATGACAAATTAATTAAATTTTTAAAAAAAATCTATTTAAATAGTTAGGTACGTCAATGTATAGGCATAGGTAGGTAGGTAGGACATACCAACATGCCTAAGCTACATACCTACCTACCTACACTACATACCTACTTGTTTATTTACTTACACTATTTACTTACTCACCTACCTAATATGACTAGCTATTTACTTACCTAGCTAGACAAATAAAAGGATCGGTGAATTAAAGAATAACCATGTAAATATTTTTATTTTATTTTATGTTTTGTTTTTTGGGTTGAACTTTTTTTAGCTCATCTCAAATTGACACATGTATTTTAATGTGAACACATAAGAAAGAATGTTTTTTTATATAGTTTATGAAATGAGATTCAAGGACAAAACTTATGGGTTAAATCATTTAGTTGCACATTGGGTTGCAATTAGAAAAAAAGTTTTTCCACATTCTTTGTGTTTATTTTTAATTTCTAAAATTATACAACTAAATAAGTAATTATTCTAGTCACAATGATTTCATTGGAGCTAGTTTAGGTGGGATGGGCTATAGTCATAGGTCATACAAATTTTTTTTCCAAACTGCAAATTTATTAGGGGTTGATTCCAAACCGAAATAAATAAATAAATAAACATTCTACAATTTGTAATGTTTCAAAATGTCTTTATGGATCTTAAGATATCAAAAGTGAAACAAATCTTTTTATTTTTCAATGTCTTTTGGAATTTTTGTGTCTTTCCAATTTCATACAAATGTAAACATGTGTTATTTCATTTGAATATGTTGAGATTATTTCAAGAGATTAACATGTTTTTTTTTCTTTGAGATTAAGTTAGTTTCCAATAAAAACTTATCCCTTTAATACCTAATTCAAGGATTCAATCCCCACTTGTTTAGTTGATTTAATTTTTATCCACCTTAATTGCTTCCAAAATTTTATTGAATTAAAAAGAGGGGTGGCTGATTAGATCTCCCCTTGGATGATAATTGAACAATATATTTTGTACAATTTGAATCCTATATATATATGAAAATAACAAAATTTTAAAATGTAAATCCTTAATTTTCTTTTGTCATTTCATCATCACTAGTAGCACATAGTAGTGCAAAGCCCAAGTTTGATAATTATATATGTGAATTAATTATCTAAAATAGTCATTTGAATTTTTTTGAATTAATTAGTCCAATTTAAATAATTATTTGGTTAATTATTAAATAATTAATTATCTAAATCTAGATAAAATTCAAATAATTAATCATATGGATTCCCAAAGTGGATTATTTGGATGATCTGATAATTAAGTAATTAAATTAATTATTCTAATTCAAATAATTACATGGTTAATGAATTTAGATAATTAATTATTTTAATTAATTAAATTAATTAACTAACTAACTAATTATTTTAATTTGACCAATTAATTCAGATTAATACTTAATTATTTAGTCCACTTTATTAGTTTGTAAAAATTAAGTAAATAGTTAGTAAATTATTGAAAATTATCATTATTAAATATTATAAATTAAATTTGAATTTAAATATAATACATAGTTATCAAATAATTAAAATGTATCTCAGTTATAGGGGGTGTTGACACTACCAAAAATGAAGTGGCAGAAGGCAAACATTTGGAAGATGTTGCAAGATGTATAGACAAAACTAATGGTAGTGTGGATATGGGGTTGAAGGAAGGGGTTAAATTGTCAACATTGACAAGTGCTCACATTGATAGTTTCAACAATAAAGGGGATGAGGTTGAAGGTGTGGAAATGCAAGGAACAATGTTTACTTGTATTGTTAGTGTTTTGGGTGCCATAAACATTAGAGTTGTGAGGACAACATTAAGAACTAGTGAAACACGACAACAAACATGAAATTTTACGAATCTTACATGTAGTGCACCATAGGTTTAGTTTATTATTACCAATGTGTAAGAGTTTAGGAATATGAATATAATGGCCATCTTGACAACTAGATGAAAGTGCACATGAAGTTCTACCACTTCTTGGGTGGTAGTAGTGATGATTGTCATCAATGAGTTACAATCATATTAGTGACTATAGAAAAAGATATGGTATTTGTTTGTATCCTAATGTCTTGCGCACTTAAATATGTAGGGGATTGCAATTGTGGGTGGCCCCAAGTTGTTTAAGCAAGTTAGTGGTGGGCATAGCTTGCCAAAACCCACAAGAACTCATGTAACTAGCTAATGATGGGATTCCAGATTTGGCCAATTGATGTCATATTTGTACAAAAAGTTTGATGTGGTTTTGACAATGATAATTTCCCAATAAATGCATCTAGAGTGTGGATTTAAAGGTGATAGAAATGCGCCACATTAAAGAATTGGTTTACTATTTGTAGCTTTGTATTGGTTCTGAAGTCATCTTGAAGGACCCAATTGTTAAATAGAAGGTTGCAATTGTTATTGTGTCTAGGCTAAGCGACAACAAGTTATGTGGGAAGGAAATTGAAATTGGATATGTGGCTATTGCAATGCAAGAGGTGTTTGAAACTAACATTGTTGTACCATATGCTAGAGTGATGACATACAAATGTCCTACAAATACCAAGATCTCAGAGGGTGTAGTGATCCTTTGGTCAAGCAAGTTCATGAAGCTTGTGAGTGATGCACTTGTTCATAATGCAACTGTTGTGTAGTTGTTATGTTTGCCTGGGTGTTTTTGGTGGTATCAATGTACACCATATTCACTTGGATTGTGTAATTAAGTTTTGTATGACCATTTGTTATAAAAAATCACCTTGTTTTGGCCAAGTTCATATGGTGTTGTATGATTTTTTTTCACTAAAAATGTTTTGATCATGTAATTAGGTCATAAGGAATCATCCCCTAAACCCTAACCTTAGTTAAACATAACCTAAAATTAACCCAAACCAAACGTTGGCACTAACCAAAACTACAATGAACTTTAGACCAACCTTTCCTACTCCTAAACATTACCAGACCTAACATGAATCATGGATGAAGATAACAAATGAAATATGGATGAAAAAAAATTGAAGCATGGATGAAAAATTAAAATAAAATGTAGATGAAAACACAGATGAAATATTTATGAAATAATTGGATGAAACACAGATGAAATAATTGAATGAAAAGTAGGCTAATATGGATGAAAATTTTGGATGACGTATTAGATGAATTTGTTTTGGATGAAACTTATTGGATGAACTTTTAAAATGAAACCCGGATGGAACCTTAATGGATATAAAATTTAAGCCCAATATTGTGATGACACATGTCAATTGATTAAGAGTTGGATCATTATCCATGTGGCAACTTGTGGACAATTTAATACTTGTATGTCATATAATCAGAAAACATTTGATGTATACTAAGTGAAACACATGTCATATGTAAGAAAAAAAGGGTGTCAAATTAATTAATTAATTATTTCAATTGAACGGATCAAAATTCATGATCAACAAACCTTGGATGGAAAATACAACTATAGTAATGCCATATATGATTAAGACAAATAAGTGACATGTGATGTGAATGACCTATCTGATTTGACTACATAGTCATGTAGTTGTATGTGGTTTTTACAACTAGGACACCCATGATGGATCTAGTCATATATGCCACCTTTTGGTGTTGTGTAATAATAGGACCATAAAAAACACAACGATCATGAACTAAGCATTAAGGCAAGACCATAAAAAACATGATGACTAAGAGTTCAAGCACCCAAGTAAGACCAATAATAACACAACAACCAAAAGCTCAAGCACAAGAGTACAACCGCAAATAACACAATGACGACAAAGGAAGCACAAGAGTAGAATCACAAAAAAACATGATGATAAGGTATTGAGCACTAGAGTAAGAACACCAAGAACATGATGACCATGAGTTTAACACAAGAGTAGGGCAGCCACGAAGCATGGATGGCCAAGAGTTCAAACACAAAAACACAAAGAACATGATGACCAAAAGTTCAAGCACAAGTTTGAAAACACACCCAATAGGAGCTCAAAAACACAACAAACATGGTGAATTAAAAACATCATGAACACAAGGAAAAATACATATCACCATTGTGAATTGTGACCACCATCACCATCAACCATTGTCCCCATTGACCACATTGAACACCCAAAAAACAAAATCAGCCCATTATAGTACGAACAAGAATTGAACGCTAGAACATGAGCACCAAAAACATGATGACAAGGAGTTGAACATCAAAGCATGACCATCAAGAACATGACGACCAAGAGCAAAACAATGAGTTATGAACAAGGGCAAAAAATCAATGTACCTAGAAAGAGTGCGAAAAATCAACATACCTAGAAAGAGTGGGTTCATTGTTGTGTGACGAAACTGGAAAACAAGAGCCGCACTTTACATTTTGCACACAATAATTCAAAAACGAGAATTGAAAAACAAAACAGAGAGAAGAGAGGAACTTCAACATGACGATGGGGCAAAATGCAAAACAAAAAAAATGATAAAAAGAACTCTAAACCCTAAAAAAAAGGTGAAAAGGAGAAGCCCTAAATCGAGAACCAAAAACTGGGTTTTAAAAACAAATTCGATCTGATTTTGATTAGGTTTTCACTTAGGAACTGGACACAAGTTTGCTTTCGAGTAAATTATTTTCTGAAACCAGGGGTCAATCTTGGAATGGTTCTAAAATCGAACCCCTACCCCCTTAGTTTTGGTTCCTCTTGGTTCTAAAAAGAAAGCCCAGATCTAAAATCGCTAGTTCGTACCTACCCAACCAAGTACCCAACCAACACTAATAAGTACATAAATTGATAGATAATTAGATAGATAGGAAGGATAGATAAATAGTGGTTATGAGGTAAGTAGATGCATGTAGATGCTAAGTAAGAGGTAGTATTGAAGGGTAGTGAATTATTAATAACAAGGTAGTAAAAACAAAATTCAGCATTAACCATAGTGGTTTAGTAGTGAATTGTACCCCAATGGAAAAATGTCTTTTGTACACCCACCTATCACCCATCATCCCTCATGGTGAGCCAACACCTATTGGTAGAGTTTGGCCCACAAAAGTTAAAACAAATCTTCAAAATATTAAATTATAATTACTTTTTTTTTGGGGAGAAATTTATGTTTGATAGATAGGTAGGTAGGTAAGTGTATGAGACAATCCTTTTTCATCCTACCTAATTACATATCTTAGGTAGGTAGGTAGGTAGGTATGCACAAGGAGGCAAGTATGTCAATAACTTAAGGTTCCATTGATATGTTTAGATGGAAACTAGTTAGGGGGAAAGACTATATAAGGTTTCGGGATTTACTATTTTGTCATAAATTTTGGTTTGGAATCTACTCTAAATAAAATGGAGATGTGTTTTAAAAAAAAAATAGATATGTGTGTTTTTTCAAAATTATTTGTTTTCCAAAATCATAATCACAAATGATGAAAATGACAAGCAAAATTTCAATATTTTTTACATCAATTTACATCCCAATTTTTTTTCCCCAAGTGATTATGAATTCAATTGAATATTAAGTTCAATTTAATCAATTGAATTCAAATCCACTTCCAAATGGAATTGAATTTCATTCAATGCATTCTAATTAAATTCAGTGTTATTGAATCCAAACTCAATTGAATTTGAATTCAATTCAAGTTTCATGCAATAATGTCTCATATTCAATATTTTGAACTTAATTTCCAATTATTTTCCCCCTTGTGCTGCTGCCTAACACAGAGGCCAAGTAAGGGGGTCCCTTTTGCCCCCGTCTTAAAGGGAAGTTGTGCTGAAGGGAAAACGCTTAGAGAACAACAACAAACGTCGTCGGTTCTGCACCATCGCGTGTTTCCTGGCAAACGATTTGGCAGTCTGTGTCCCTTTGGAGATGGCGAACTGGGGAGATTGAAGAATTTCTTCTTGTATCTTCTGTTGTTGCAAAAATTCCCCCAACAAAAACAAATGCTTCCGTTATCGGGGATTTTTTTGGTTCGGAGAACACAGGATTCTGAGGCTTGATTATGATCATGATGGATTGAGACCATTTAGGGTTTAGTGCAGCATCCAACCTCCAGCTTAAGAATCCTGGCTTTACAGCCTTCGGTAAATGTGCTCTTCCTCCCCCCTCCTCCTGTCTTCCGGGTTCTCTTCTCAATTTTTTTGGGTTTAGGGTCATGGGTGTGACAGTGGCTGACAGTTTTGAGTAGTGTGTGTTTTTGAGGTGAAGAGGAGGATTTTTTGACCTAGGATTTCCATTCAGGAGCTGCAAACTGTCGATTAGCTTACTCGGCAGTGAAGGGATTAGAGGTTGCATGTGTGTTTATGGTTGTAGGATTTTAGGGTTTGCAATAAGGATTTGTATTTTTCCCCCCTTCAGTACATGGTTTTGTTTGGTGGAAATGGGAACAGAGCTGGGAGCCAATTAGCTTCCTCGGCAGTGAAGGGATCAGAATTGCATGTGTGTTTATGGTTGTAGGATTTTAGGGTTTGTATTTTATTTTCCTTCCTTACATGGTTTTGTTTGCTGGAAATGGGAACAGAGCTGGGAGCTGATTGTCTGCACTGCCAACAAGAAGCTATGAACCTGGAGGGCGGCCTGAGAAAGAAATCATGACAAGCCTGCGAATCCTGACACAGCAGCATTGGGGTTTCTCAATCCCAGTGCACCAGCATGCCTCAGTGATGATCTTTGGCAAACCTGGCATTTTGATTCTGCCTTGGTTTGGACAAACAACAGCCTTGAAAAAGCCTCACCTCACCAAGAAACTGAATGTCTCTAGGTCATTCTTTCAAGTGCAATCATTCTCCTCCTTTGTATCTAGGGGAAGTGATGCAATTAGAAAGCAGACTGCAAGAGAGTACAATGACACTCGGTTGTTGTTGCAGATGGCTGATGAGCCACCCATAGGACTAAGGTCTGCTGCTGGCCTGAGAAATATGAGTCCACCAGCAAACGGATATGGGGAAGGAGGAGGAGAGGAAGAACAGCGTATGCTTCTCATAGATGGAAATGCTGTTCTCTACCGTTCATATTTCAAAATCATGGCTAGAGTGGGATATGGAGGTCTCAAAGATATGGGTTCGGAAGGTGATTGGGTTCTCACAGTCTTCACATCACTCTTAACAATCCTTCGATTGCTAGAAGCCAGGCCAACACATATTGCAGTCGTATTTGATTACAGAGGATTGACCTTCAGACATCAAATCTTCAGGGGCTACAAAAGTGGGAGGGCCCCAACTCCTGACACCATATTGCAAGCTCTTGATTGCATCAAGCCAGCAATCCTATCCATGGGTATTACTGCACTCGAAGTTCCAGGAGTGGAAGCCGATGATGTAATTGGAGCTCTTGCCCTGAGAGCAGTTGCGGCTGCAGGAACAAAGGTGAGAATTGCATCACCAGATAAAGACTTCTTCCAGATTTTATCAGCCCAGTTACGTATCCTCAGATTTGCTCCAAAAGGGTCAGGCATTGTCTCCTTTGGCCTTGAAGAGTTTGCTCAAAAGTTTGGAAGTATTCAACCAGCACAGTATTTGGATGTTTTGGCACTCATGGGCGACAAAGTTGACAGCATTCCAGGTGTTCCTGGGATCGGAGAAAAAACAGCTTTAAAGTTGGTTCATGAGTTTGGGTCAGTTGAAAACCTGTTAGAAAGACGGAGTGAAGTTGTGCTCAAACGTGCCCGAGAAAGCTTGATGCTTGATGAGGGTGCAATCCTTTTGAGTAAAAGACTACTCACCTTGAGGTTTGATCTCCCTGCTCACTTGCTACCACATAACCTCGATGATTTTGTTTGCCAAAGCCCAAAAGATCAGGGTGAAAATTTCATGAAGCTATTACAGGCCATGTCACCATATATTGACCCTTCAGTACCACAAGATCTGGAAAAGAGGGTACGGAAGATTTGGAAAACATGGCAGGTCCCACAGCAAGCTCTGGAAACCTACTTCTGACCTCCCCTCCATTGTTTAAAGCTTTTCTTTGCAGGCTGACTCTCAAGCAAAAAATGATCATTGTCATTAAGATGTGCTTGTCAGCAAATTCTTTATATTCTATTTATGAACTCTGAAGTGGACAATTTTGCCATTGGGTCCAGGTCCATTTCTGCACCAAGAGTTCCAAATGTTTGGAAATAATAAAAAACTGTCAGGAATATTGTTTTTTTTCTTTTTAAAGCTTAAGTTTTGTTTTGATTTGGGGTTTTATTTTAGTTTGCTTGCATGAGAGATTTAACTGTCTGTTCCTTTTGCCTCTCTTCCCATGACCCAAACTTATGAAAGGTACCTTTGATTAATTCATGTTTTGCTCATCATGTTACTGAAAAGTATAGAGCAAAACTGACAGGTAATTGTTGGACTGGTTGAGATAAGTTCAGAGGTTTGGTTCCAAGTTCAGATCTGATGTTGCTTCAAGTGGGAATCCAAAGCAATGGATCAATAAGCTGGAAGCAGAAATTTGCAACTAATTGCCAGAAAATGTATGCCGGAGGGTATGCAACATGTCTTTTGTAAGCACTCTGAAAATTAGAAACTGAATCAAAGCCCTCCCCAGTATCAGGACCGTTCTTAGGGCTGATAAACATGGTTCTCAAAAAATCAAATACGCAGTTGTGATGTATAACTTCAGTTTATAAAGAATCAAACACCTTGCTATGATATATAGGTGTGATTCTCAAATGTCTTTCAAAAACCCAAATTGATGGCCAAGAAAACCATCAGTTCTTTCATGAAACCTGATGGTTCTTTGATGGCTTTGAAATACATGGAACTGGTGGCTATCGGCATGGTTGTCATGATACAATAGATGGTGAATTGAATTTTTCATAAGTATCCAAAAGTTCCCTTTTCTTTTTCCTTCCTCCAACCCAATATTGGAATTATTTTCACTAAAGCCATGGGCACCATATGGTAATGAGCTTAAGTTTCAAGAATTCAACAAATTTTTTAATAGTTTGGAGGCAAGGTTAATGTTGGTGACTTTCATTGCGAAAGGCATTTGTTGAAGTTATCAACACGAGATATCCAATCAAAATATGAACCTATTTAACTATTTAACCAGTACAAATTTCCATGTGTGCCAAGGCTGTCATGAAGGTCATGATCCCCATTAGGCAAAAACATTTGAACCACATTTCTGACGCTGGATAATCACCGTGATATCATTAAAATTGATGAAACCCTGGTGATATCTGGTGATGTTAAAATTTGCCCACTAGCAAAGAATTTCAAACTCATTAACATTCATTCTGTATTTTTGAAATTATGAAATACTTTAAGGGGCTGCAAATCAGTGCGGGGTGGATATGTCATTTGATGGTGGGTATTTGTTTGGGTATAAATATAAGAGTGGAGGTGAAAATTTCAAATCCCTACTCTGGACCCCTACCCAGCCAAATAGAAATTTATGGTACCCACCCCTGCCCTCAGACCTGGGTGTTATAAAAGCCTAATGTTCATAACCTTGATCAAAGCAAGAAGAAATACCAAGTTAGTTTCTCACTTTTGTAGTTCAGTTTTGTTTGCAGCTTGTAGGTGCTTGAACTTTGTTTATTCATTTCATTTCACATGTGTGACGTCTTTTATCTCTTTGTTGTTTTCAATTTTCACCTTCTTCATTTTAGAGGGAAACATCACACACTTGATTGTTGTCTCTTGTCAACTTTTCTTCAATAAAAGGTAAAGGAGAGAAGGGAAAATTTTCTGATTGTTGTAGGCTCTTGTGATTTGACATGTTTTGTCCTTGTTCTCACAAACATGTCCTTGCTCTCACACTTGCTTGTGTTGCATTTTGACCAAACAAGTTTGGCTCTGCTAATGTCCTCTAGTAATTGACCTCATATCAAACTTCAAAGGGAGCTTTTGATTTGCCTTGCAATGCACTTGTTTGTTTTGCATCTTGAACACATTGTTTGTTTCACATCTTGAACATGCTATCTATTTATGCCATCACCTTCTCGTAATCAAACTCCCACTAACATAATGTTTTTGAGGCTAGTTGTGTTTTGATCACCTTTGCATTTTGAGGTCATTGTTTGCTTGAGGTCATTGTGAGTTGAAAATGTGTCACACCATTACTTCTCCTATTTGCTATGGTTTTTGTTGCTAGGTATGGCCTTTGACAAGCTAAACTTTTGTTTCATTATTGTTCCTACTTTTTGTTGTTTTTATTATTGGGTTTCAAATCTCACTATTTTCAAAGTGTTAGGCAACAAGAGAATGGGCTTTACAAGGAACATGTATGATGTTGCTTTTAACATCAATTTTTTTTCATTAGTCTTTGTAGGATGTGGTAGTAATAGATGGAGTTGGAGAACAAGGTTTTGAGGTTGTTAATGGTGATAAGGCACACATATTTGAAGGGCAAATGAAAAGTTGAAGAAATAGGGAACTATTTGGAAGTCTTACAATTACAACTTGTTGACACAGACCTTTTTTAAAGGTATATGGCAACCAACCAATAAATATGAATGTGAATAAGATCATGTGATGCATAATCTACCACAATCATATGTGTGACTTTGAATATTTCAACCTTATGCACTAGGTGTTGTAAAGGTCTCATTACTTATCACAAAACAAATGACACTATTGCAATGAAAAAATATGTGGAAGTTGAGCGTAAACATTGTTTAAATTGTATGAAGACCAAGCAACAAGTCTTTTTAGATTATCATTTGGTTGAAAACTGCTTACTAAAATGCCAAATGTAAATCAAGTGCCATTTCTAATTTTTTTTACCATTAATCTATTTCCAAAAAATCATGCTACACACAAGGGTTTTGTGGAGGATGTCATATTGTTTGAGATCAAGGGAACTTTTATGCCATTGAGGACTATGGAATCCATTTGGTTGCAATGTTTTTGCCTATTTTAGTAGAAAAAACTTTGGTTAATATGTGCATATGTACATAGGCCACACTATGATTTGGTGTAATAAAATGATATGGTCCAAATTTTATCTTTTTCATAATGTAAAATAAACACCAATTATTTCAAAATAACAACCAATTCCACCCCATTTTTTTTGTATCCATTGGTATAGGTCATGATGCATTTATGAGTCCACATGACAAATTATTGATTGTGATTGGGATGTTGGTTAATTTAGAAAGTTCATTTTTGACTTCATAACTTTATTTTTGTCTTTTGCAATGTTAATTATTTGTTTCATATTATAAAAATTTGAGACCTTTCCAATGTTTGATCATAGTATCAAAGTTATACAAACCTAAATCTCACCCCTTGTGAAAATTGTAATGTGATAGAAAAAAATGGACACCTTAATATGCTTTCACCTTACAACCCTGTTGTGGCAACCACTTGACAAGTTTAACCTAACTCAAAAGATTGTGACATATGTAGATGATGAAGGGTCCAATTTGTAGACATGTGCATCTATGTTAAATTCAATTGTATCTTATAATGCATCAAGCATATTCGAGCCATTTCTTGGAACATGCTTGAGGCTCACATTATCAAAAGCTTGCCAATATGTTACTATAGATGACAAAGTTGCCTAGGGTTTTAACTTTGCATTTTTCAAGTTTACTTAGGTGACCTCTAAAAATGTATAACATGATTGAAGAAAAGTGGCAAAAGGAAGCAAACATGGGATAAAGCTTACATAGATTTTGGATTAGGGCCCAAAAAATTGAACACACTAATGAAAATCGTGTGAATGGGATGTGGTTATTTGAATTTGTTGTGTTTAATTTTCAAATCTTGCATGAAGATGATTGTTCCAAGTTCCAACTAACAACTTGTTTTGGCTTCTTGTGTCCTTGGGTTTTCATGTAGGTTTGTAAATTTTAGGTGTTATTATTCCAAGATGTTTTGATGTTTTGTTTAGCCATTGCATTGTGTTACTATTGTTAAATAGTGACATAGCAAAACTATGTACCATTTCCATGAACTTGGGTAGTTTGTGACACTATCACAACAATGTTGTCATTGATAGTAATTGGTTGTGTGATGAACTAGAGTTGTGGTCATTGGTTGCTTGGAAATGATTTACGTTTTGTCATTTCCACTTGTCATGAGATTCATGATGAGCTTTCACATCAAATTGTCCTTGATAACTTGATTAATTTGGAGATGTTTGAATTTGATGAAGAGTCGGAAGAATATGGGTTCACATGAAATGTCAAGTTCTAGAAGTGCTTTTGCCCTTCATTTTTTTTGCAAAGATTTGATAGGAGAAAATATCATAAAATTTTAGCATTGATGCTAAATTTTAGGTTTGAAAACATGTGTCTAATCATTAGTTATGTGAATTGTGAGAATGCAACTAATTTTGTTGTTGATTATGGTTCACAATTATTGTTGCTTTCACTAATGGAGGCATACAAATCACTAATGTTAAATGTAATTGATGAGCCTCAACTAGTGGAAGGATCAAAAATTAATTTTAAAGATTTGTTTCACACCACTTGAATAAATCTAATTACTTTGAGGCACCTTTTGTCAAGAATGTTCAATGGATATCACCTTTATCTTGTTGACATAGACTACAAGGATGCATTGAGTTGGTGGCACATTGAATAAAAAAAAATTCCTATAGTTGAAAAATTGGTGAAACACATTTTGAGCATTCTAGCTTCCCAAATCAAGATTGAAAATATTTTTTTGATTGTTGGATTATTGACTTCACTTCACAAATGTCATTTTCAAACTAACAATCTTTTTCAATAAGAACTTGCCTCCAAATACACACATTGGTTACTTGAAGCATGTAGATTTGGCTAATACATGTGATGCATAATTTAATTTGATAGATGAACTAGAGGCTAAATTTGAAAATGGAGTGGAACGTGAGGAGTTCCTAAAAGTGGAAGATATGAATTATCTATCTCAATGTTACATAAATGGTAAGGCATGTACTAAATTTTCATTAGGGGTTTGTTTAGTTGTTTTAAATTAAATGTAGATGATTCCATTTTATGGAAACATGATGGTGATGAATAATTGTCCACAAGTATGTGTTTTTGAGGGTAAATTATTGTATGCCAACTTGCATTCATTTGGTATGTGTTATGGGATGTGGAATGTGCATGTGTTTGTAGATTTGTGGAAATGTGATGGTGGTTTATAATTTCCTACAAATAGATGCTTCTAGCATTTTTGTTTATTGTTATGGAACAACAATGACACCACCCATGAAACTTCAAGTCTGACGTTGTGTTATCCCATATATGACCTATTGTAGGTCATGTAATTATTGATTTGTTTTTGGCATTGTAATTGCTTATGATATCGATGTTGCTCATGGGTGAATTTCCTCAAGTGACATGAAAATGATGAAATGCACAATTGTCAATGTTTTTGGGTGCATGTAAGGATTGTGTGAATGGTGTTTTGTAACGGGAGTTGACCATTTGGTTTTTGATGGGGACACTTTTGAGTTGGGGTTTTGTTGAAAGTTGAAATTGTGAGTCTAAGACATGTTTGGTTTTTTGTTGAGAATAGTTATGGCTTTGTTTTGTTATTTGACACACTTTAAAATGGAATGGAATATTAGAGGATGGGCAATGACAAAATTTGCACATTTTTGGGCATATGGAGTGGGGATTCCAACACGTTGGGGTGATGTGGTTTTTTCTAGTTTATAAGTAGATGAAAAGATGAAACACAAATTATCTTTGGGCTTTTGTGTGAATGTTGTTGGTTGGATAGGAACATTGGGCATACAAAAGATTTGCAAAATGTGTTGTGTGAGTCAAGGGGATGTGGAATAATGGGACTAAGTGGAACAATATTTGATATACTATCAAAATTTTCAATTTGGGATCTATTCACTTCTCCTTTTAATAGAAATGTGTTTTGCACCTTTTATATTAATTATGAAAATTTTGTGAATCTTCCAATTAAATTTGACCTACAACTTGAAACTTTAAAATGAACCTTTTAGTGATAGCTTTGTCATGTAATGAATGTGGAATGTGGGTCCATTTCATGAACCACACATCTTTGTTCATCTTTGTTCTATTTTTGGACAATGCATGCAATGTAAATGCTATACATAAATATCAAAATTCAAGATTTAAGTATGAAAATGTAAGTGTTTTTATAAATTTTTGTTTCATTTAATTTCCAATTCAAAGAATTGAAAATTGTTAATTGAGACTGAATCTTTGATAAAAACCTTGTAGGGTTCCTCTATAAGGTATTTGTTAAATAACCATGAAAGATAATTGCCTTAAGATTTTTGAAATATGCACCCCTAGCCTATACCTTCAAATTTCAATTTCTAACCAACTAAACCCATGCATTTAAAAAAAAATTATTCTTTTTCAACAACCCAAACCTTTCATGGTTTTTTTTCTCTTGAAAAACCTAGGCATGGGTTATATTTAAATACCCACTCCATATTACTACAAACCTCTTGGCAATGATTTTTTTGTGGCATTTTTTGTTATTTAAAACTTTTTGAAAATAAAATGGAATAAAATGTTTTTTTTAAATGTGTAAAATTCAATAAAAAATCACCACTTTTGTGAAATCAAAATGATTACATTAACCTTTGTAGTGGCTTCCAAACATTTTCTTTTTGGTGTAAATAATTGCATTTCACTATTAGGGGTGTTTAATAATGAGATTAAATGTATTGACCAATGCCCCATTCAATTGGTAGGTCATTAATTAGACAATCTCATTGGATACAAAAATTCAAATAGGTAAACAAAATAAAATTCTAGGAAAAATGTTCATCTCCAATTGGTTGGTTTTGATCAAACAAGTAATATTATGGCTAATGAGATAACAGAAAATGGTTGTTTAATGTTTATATTTTAATTTTTTGTGCAAAATCGATGAATAAAATGCATTTTTAACACTTCAATATGTGAATGAATATGTAACACTTACATGAGAGTGCAAACTAATGTTGGGTGAGTATTAAAAAAGAGATGTGAACCAACTAGAGTTTCAAATTAATTCTCACCTTGAATACCTATCACCAAGGGTGATGTTATTTTTGATACCCACTTCCCAATTTTTGTGTTGACAATTGTTCACTTGAAACCTTTACATATTTAATTTTTTTTCACCCTATCATGGTATTAAAAAAAAATAGGGTTAGGGTTTTAATTAATGAGAAATAGGTAGGATTTAAAAAAGGTTTACTAAAAGAGGCATTGCAAAGTTGTCGTAGTGATTTCCTCCTCATGCATATATTTGAAGAATGAAAAGGATTCTTAGTGTTTAGTTTTTGTGCTTATTTTTTTGTTTGTTAATAAGGATTAGTGTTTTGATTAGTTATTTGATTTGGTTTGTTGAACTTCCATTGCTTATTGATTCATTGTTGTGTGCATTTGGTGAACTTTGTCACCTTTTTGTTGTGTGTTTTTGGTGAGCATCATCACCTCCTTATTGTGTGTTGCCTCCTTGCTATGAGTTCTATTGCCTACTTATTGTGCACTCCTAGTGAATTTCTTGACCTCATTGCTATGAGCTCTTTCACCTCTTGTTGTGTGGTGAGCTTCATTGCCTTTTTGTTGTGTGTTTGGTTGGTTCCTTGCTATGTGTTGTTGGTGTTTTTTTGAGTTTTGTTTTGTTTTTTTCTAGATTGGTACTCCCTTCCCATTTTTTTGGTGTAAGTGTGGAAGATCTTTTTGCAACCTCTTTTTCAACTACCAACCCAACTTCAAGTAAATTTTTTGTTTGTTTGTTTTTAGCTTCTTTTTTTCATTTTTTTAATAAAATGTTATTTACTTTTTATTTAAGTTTTTTTTTCCAATGTGTATGTTGTGCCATTGTTTTTCTATAAGTGTGGGAGAAGGAAGAAGAAGCAATTTTTAGTTTCTTTTTTTTGACAAGGCAAGTTTTCATTTTTATTTATTTATTTTCATTGTGCATATTTTTTGTTAATTTTTCTTTTCTTTTTCATTTTTAATTTTTAATTATATATTTGCTAATCATTGAACTTGTATCTATTATGTGCAAGATCAGTATCCCACTTGCACAATACATTGTAACAAATGCATACATTTTTCCACATCTTGTATGTGATGGAGAAAGGAGGGAAAAGTTTGATTTTGCTTTGTAAATGATTGTAAATGTCTTGATAGTTTTTTTCATATTCATAACATAGACTAAACAACTAAAATAAAAACCGACAATTTTGGTGAAACTTATACTTGTTTCTAATTATTCTCCCATGTTATGTAATGTTTGTTGAATGGTGAAAATCAAATATGTATCAATGAATTGAACATAGAAGATGAAATTCTAAATGAAAGTTTTCAAACAATACAAAATACCAACAAGTTAATAGAATTATTTGATCAATATGGATTGAGAAAAAAACTGTTACATGAGTCAAAGATGAGGGGTCAAATTTGAATGCGAGGACAACTACTTTGAAATTAATTGTGAGATGTGAAATCTTAATTTTGGATGAAAGTTTTCAAGGTATTTGTTTTGGCCTATGTTTTTTCTAAGGCTTGTTAATATGTTACAACTAATGAAAAGGTTTGCAAAACCTTAAATTTGTTTCCATCAAATTTGCTTAGTAGTCAGATTTGCAAAAATGTATAATTTAGTCTAAAAAGTATGGGAAAGGCCCATGAGAATGGAACTTAAGGCATGTTTGAATTCAAACATTCACCCATGAAAGTTAAATATTCCAATGAAGCCAAGGTGAATTTTTAATCTTTTGCAAATCTTTTAATATTTTCTTACTTATTCAATTATGTTAATTGGTTATAAGTTAATAACATTTTCAATTTAAGGTTTTCTTCTTTCTTATTCAATTATGTTAGTTGGATATATATATTAACCTTGCATGTGTAATTCTTGTTCCAAATTTGCTAACAAAATCATAGAGGCCTTGCAATTCAAGGATGTTATTATTTTCTGTTATAGATTTACAACTCGCCTTGCAACTAGGTTTTTGAGTTGGAATGATCGAGTCTTGCAACTTCGTTGCAATATAGGATATTTTTATGGCATGAGTGCCATTGGACAAGTTCCATGAGTTGCAATGGACACAACTCACCATATATGGAGCCATATACCTATGCAACTCATGCATTCAGTTGTAATTGTGCAACTCCAATGCAACAAATTTTCAATTACCGTTGTAACATCACATTGACATTGATTTTTATTCATCCATCCATCCATTAATGATGAACTTTGTTGATTTCTATTACAATTTTTTTGCAATTATGGGTGTGGTGGAAAACACATTAATGGTTGCAACTAATTAACAACTATGTGACAACTCACATCAACACAAGTTAATACTTGTGTGTAATTGCAATGTACCCAATTTGTAAATCACAACTACGTGACTATTATGGAATAACTACTAGGCAAGTTCTTCCATTGATGAAACTAATGCTTGTGTGATTTTTTATTTATCCATCGATAAACTTAATGTTGCATGATTTTTCATTCATCCATCAATGAACTTAATGCTTGCATGATTTATCATTTATCCATTGATAAATGAAGTTTGTTGATGTCCTTTGCAATTGTGTGTTTAGTTATGGGTTCCAATGTAATTGTATGGGAGTTGATTTTAATAATAATGGACAAATAAATTGTAACTTATAGTGCAAATGTGTAAACCTTGTGCACACATTATCATTGTCCAAATTATGATAGATAGTTGTAAATTGCACTCCATCATTATTTATAAACATGAAATGGATTTGAAATTGTATGCATTGACATACAAAGTTGGAAAATGCATACTGAAACACATCAAAAATTGTTTTAAAATTGAAATAAAATTTGATTATAAATTTAAACATATTTCCCAAACTATTTATAACAAACATGATGAACCACAATTGCCAAATATTTTAATCTAAAACACTACATTTTTATAAATTATTGTTTTATTTTTTTTTTGTTGACATGGAGTTTGAACCATCATTTTTTCATTCCATCTTGTTTTCTTGAAATTTTCCATATTATGACATTCAATGTCATATGCAAAATGAAATCAATACCATATACATAACATTATAATGCAAAAAGATATCTAGATGTTCATCCTTTCAGAATAAATAAAGTAGTTTACAATTGTAGTGCCATGAACAAAAATTATTTATCACAAAAATACAAGATACATAACATCATAATGCAAAAGATATTTAAATTTCCATCCTTTCAAATTAAATAAAATTAGTTTACAACTATAGTGCTAGTAACATTATTTATTTATCATTAAAATGAAACATACATAATGTTGACACAAACTAAATTGCAATCAACTACATTTACATATAATGGTGTTTTCCAAAATAAAATGAATTATGTACTTGGAGTATGGAGGTTAGAATTCACCATACCTTTGTTGTTTTGGAATTTGTCTTTTTGCATGTATTGGTTTAAATTACTACACAACAAACAATAACACATTCAATAACATGGTTATTAGCAACTTAACCAAATTATACAACATCACATGTGCATGCATTTTTACTCAAGATTATTTTTTCAAACAAAACCACCATTTTATTTTTGAAAAACCTTACCTTGTATGCACAACTTTAATTTTGATGGCTTCAAACATGATCAAAGTTTGGCCTTATAAAACAAGAACAAAAGTCATCATAAATGCATAAAAATAACATGTATTTTCTTTAATATATGTAACTAAATATCTCATGAAATCCTTCAACCTTCAAATTGTTTAAATAAAAAAGTACATTTGTAACAACCTTTTAGCTCTATTTTTAAACTAGGGAAAAAGAAATCTTAGTTATTTAACACATGATGTGATAATTTCATCACCAAAAGATTAAAAAATGCACAAAATGTTTAGAGAAAAAACCTTTTCTTTTCTAATTCATTTTGGATTTCTTGACAATAGGCATAGGTGCATGAGGGTTATTGATGCGAAGGGGGAGATTTGTTGATTTACTACCATGTGTCATTTGCTTAGGGGTTGTTGGCCTAAATTTCATATTTAAAAATTTTAATTTTCAAGTTAAAATTCAATTGCATATTAGTCATCCACATGTAGGTTTGGTCAATTTGGCTGATTTGGTTACTTGTTTATTAGATGCTTGTTGTTAAATAAAAAATTTATCTTTTATAGTTCATCTTAATTTTTTTAATAATAAGCATAGACCCATGATTAGCTTGAAGGAATCGACCTTTGTCAATGAAGTAATTAAACTTTTAAAAAATAGGGCATTGATGTAAATAAAAGAAAATCCATATGTACATTTTAATTAAATTTGTAATATAATATACACATTGCTTTTAATTTCATTTCAGAAGCAAACTTTCACCTTCAATGAATTTTATGGTCTACCAAGTATGTAAGGTGACATGATGTTATGAGTTGTAATGTAATGAAAAACCAATAATAAAACAATTGAACAACATTCCCAAAATAGTGAAAAAATAACACTTATATAATGACAATCTAATGGCACAACTACTTATATCAATGGGGATCATAATTGACAATTAGTTGCAAATGAGTTGAAAGTCTCATATCTAATGGACGGAGAAAATGCATACATGTGACATGATCATATGTGTCAAAGCTATACAATAATTGCAAAATAGTCACTGATTGGGTGCTACATATACCTTAGTTGTAATGTAGTTGTCAAATGTTATTAAAATTCAAGTTGCCAACAAAGTCAAACATGGTTGATTGTAACCATATTTATGGTAGGTACAAGTCACTGTACAAATGTCCATAAAGTCTCATAGGCAAGTTTCATAAAGTCTTCTAAAACCTAGACCCAACAATTTTAAAAAATAAAATAAAATTGCCTAACACTAGTGTAAATTCATGTATGGCCATTTATCCACATTTAGAAGACTTAAATTTTAAGATCACCATTTTAAACACATCATTACTTCCAACTATCCATATTCATGTGGGTGGTGATTGTAATCCTTAACCATATGGATATTCAATTAAATACAGATTTATTGGACGGCATTTAGGAGACTTGGTTTGATGTTTGACCATAATTTGAAGATTCCATATCCCCAAAAACAAAATTCTTCAATTTCTTTCATAATCTATTTTGGCATTCAACATTTCAAAATTTCTACAATGGCATTTTGAATTTTTTTTCGGAATATTTCAAATACAATTAGTGTCGAAGCTACCAAGGTACTAACATAGCCATGTAGAAGGGTGATTTCAACAAAAAAAAAATTTGGTCCAAGCCATCCACCCCTAGAATTGAACACAAATTTCACTTTTTGAAAGGCCGTGAGAAAACAACCAAACACGATGTTTTATGATTAGGTGTTCAGTAACAAATAAATTTTTGAATGGTCGAAAGGGTGTGATGTGCATCTATTGATTGGCAAAGCTCTACATTGTCCAGGTGATTGGTTACCAGCTAGCAAACATAGTTACCCTACCGTATGTATGCAAATATTAGTGCTAGATTTGTCTGTCCACAAGTAATTGTGTCTTTGTAGATGCTGCATTTGGAAGTAAACAGAATGGTGACCAATTTGAAGTCTTGCTGTTGCACTTTGCTTGGTTGTGCAATGATGGATGGTGCATCAATGATGATCTCTATCTGCCTTTTGGAACCACAAAATGAATGAAGCATTCCCATTCTTCTTCTTGTTTGCACCAGTGTTGGGTGGTTCTCTATTTTCCAAAAGAAAGAAACAATGGGTGAGGGTGGGGGCATATATATGGACCCTTGGTTGGTGATTCTCAAAAAGCAAAGAATTTAGTTTTGACCTTTAACCAAGGTCTTAAAAGATCAAAGACTTGTGTTGAAAAACCTACCTTAAACCGCAGGTTCTTTCCCAATTTTATCACAAAAACCACTAATTCTTTGAAAAGCTTTCTGAGAAGCTTTTTCAAACATTAGAACCGAAGACTTTATGATTCTGAAAATTCTCAAAAAACTGAAACCGAAATTCCTTGATTTCTAAAATTTTAAGAAACTGGAACTGAAGGTTATTATTAACAAAATCAAAGAACCACACAACATTCAATTGTACTATGTATTTATGCTATGAACAATGGAGTGGCCATAATTTGTCATTGATGAGAACACTGGACATGGGATGCTCTTTGGTTCGACATCCTCCATGGTTCTGCATAGTTGCATATGCAGGTTTTGGTAGGGAAAAAAAATCATGTTCTACATGTCCTGCTGTAGGTGCCCATTTGTGAGTATGGAGCCTTGTGGTTATAGGAACCAATAACTAGCACTAACCTAGTTCCCAAATCCCAATTCCATGTTCTAAATGTTTACAGATCTCTGGTCAATTTTATTCAAACCTTGCGTAGAACCATGTGTGTGCGCTACATCCATTAAGTTTCATGGTTCATTAACTACATTACAACAAATGTGTCTAGTTTTTTCACAAAGGTGTCACAAGTTAGCATTCCATTGCCCAGAAGAGCATTAGAGTGCATGTTTGTGGCTGAAGCTAGTGTGTTTAGATTGGGAGAAGATTAATGTTACTCAAATGCACAAACTGCTTGCATGGTTGCATAGTATTCAAGGCACTGTGTGTCTACTATGTAGAAATGTGCAAGTTTGGAAATGAAAAAAACTACAAAAAAATAAATCCAATAGTGACTTTTAAGAAGTGTGGAGTTGGAAAAGCAGCTGAACAATAATGAGGAAAGGAGTTCATATGTAAATCAGAAAAACAACAAGTTTGTAGGATATCAATTTTATTGTTTAAAGGGCAGTTTAGATGTGAGTCCAACAAAATGGACCAATCACATAAATTGGATCAGAGGCCTTTAGATGAGGATCCAAGATTAATTCAAGCCAGTTTGAGGTGACATTTCAATTTTGAAGGGAAATTTAATTGGTCCAAACTGAAAAATGAAGCTCGAAGGGAGCAAATGGTTTGGAGAACCAAGATATAAGTTAGGGTCCAAGGTTTTTTTTTCATTTTTTAAAATTGTTTTTCATTGGTTTTGTTTTTCATTTGTTGAAGTTGAAATTATGAAAGAATGGAAGGCACTTTGAGAATTGAAGACATTGTTGAATGCACAATCCTCATTCTAGTTTTTAACACATTTAGTGTTGACATGGTCAGATTTGTAGATCCACTAAAGGTTGTTACTCAAAGGAACACATTTCTAACTCTTGTAAATGCACAAAATGAAAGTGTTTCAATAATGAAGATAAAAAAGTTTTGATCATAGAGGTTTAAACATCCATTTTCACAAGTTGAAGGAAATTCATGCTCATATTAATACTTAATACCACCAATATCTTGTGCATAAGCTCATCCATTGTGTGTGTAGCAAGAAGCAAGAGAAAGAACATGAGAAAAATTGAAAAAAAAGAAAAGAAAGAAAAGAAAGAAAAACAAAAGTCAACCTAATCTTCTCATATGCAAAAATCACAAATTTTCTCAATTAGACCCAATGCCTTTAGACACATCCATTGTATCTTTTCAAAAAGAAAATCTAATGTGAAAAAGGTTCAATTCAAAAGTTCAATTTGCTTCAGTTCAATCCCTAGGATTTTGGATCTTGAATTGTCATCTAAAGTGATCCTTAGAGCAAGTTCACCCCACACCCCCTATTTGGGCCTCTATAAATTTTCAACATTTTCACATCCAACATAAAGTGTAACTAATCAGCCTTTTTTTTTGCTCTTTTCTTTTTCAATTTGTGATATAGCAAACAACATGAGGATCCCAGAACAAATTTCACATTAATTGGTGACACATTTGTCAACAAATCTCAAAACAATAGGTAATAAACATAAATGGGGCAACTCTCTCCCAAAAACAATTCTTGAAAACTTGATTGTTTTGGAAAAAATGGGGGAATTCACAACTATATATATATATATATATAGAGTTTTTTAATAAATTTTTGTGACAAAAAAAAAGTAACATTAATTGTCTCACCAATCCAGCCCATAAACATGAAATTTAGAATAGTATAAGATATTTAAATGACACCACTTGAGCCAATCATTATGGGCAACCGATCAAATTAGTCAAAATTTCTTTGATTGGTGCTTGTGAGGATGAAAATTTATGAGTTCAAACCAATGTTGGCCAATTCTTAATTCTGATACTTAATTAGGCAAGTCTTTCAAATTTATTTCTTTCATTATTGCACAAGGTATCAAACACCTAATTTTTGAAAAACAAATGGGCCCACCTAATATCAATTTGGGTTTGTAAATATTACATTGGTTATCAATTTCTTTTGGTATTATTTTTTGCAATACCTACCTATTATGAATAGGGGGTTGATTTTAAGAATAATAACTTGAGAACCACCTAATACCCAGTCACCCATTATGGAAAAGGGTCACTTTTTGTAAATACCCAACCTAGAAACCAATTAGTATAATGTTAAGGTAGGTTTTAGGATTTAGGTATTTTTTATGGGCTTTGGTTTCTTGTTATTGGTGACAAAAAGGGTTTAGGGTTTAAAAATAACCTACCTGCCTAAATTGCAAGTAAGTCTTCACACTTGAGTATAAGCAGGGTACTAAAGTGATACTAAAGCAACATGATCTTGAGGGATATTTGCAAAGTTAATACCACGGAGGTAAGATATTTAGTTAATTCTCATCAAATTTAAAAATTCTACTCTAGATCTAGTTACCCAAATCAAAAGTCAATATCCAGCCAATGCAGGTCCAAACTAGTGTTGTACCTGTATATTGGCTTAACCTAGGTATATGGTATTGTTATGAGTAATGGTACGAGAGAACACACTTGACTTGCATCAAAGTTCATATTTATTTAAGCAAGATAGTTATTGGGGTGGATATGAAGTTAACATTCGCAACCTCAATACCATACCAGCTTGGGTTTCTCATGTGGCTATATTGTGTCCAAACCTAGTCGTTAGGGTTGCATCCAGTGGATAGAGCTAGGTTAGCCTATGTCTTTCAGGGCACTTGGGGAAGGTGTTAGGATTTAGTGCCCACAACACAATTGTTTCCTTTCTCAATGTTCATAGTAGCTATGTGAGATTTCTGCAATGCAATCTTGTTGCTCAACTAGTTTTCCTCCAACATTCAATGAGGTATGTTTATTTGTGGAAGGAAAGGAATGAAGGGAACCCCTCCCTCTCCCTTCTCTTCCATTTGCTCCTCCCTTAGTTGGGGATTTAAGGAGAGGATTTTCCCCCTACCCAGTCGAGAAGGATTGGCTAAGGAGGGGATTTAGTTTGCTCCCCCTCCATCTTTTAGTGGCCATACTTTACCAATGTTCATATTCATAACACTGCTACAAATAAAAGATGGGATCCTTCATACCAGGATCAATAAAATATAAAACATATATATATATATAGAGGGTAGATCGGTCGGTGACTAAGCACTTAAGCACTCAGGGCAGGCTGGATCCAAGGGGAGGGCTCCAATGTTTTTGGTGTCCAAACAAAACTTGAACCCCTCCTCTTGGCGCATTTGGCACACTAACAATTGTTGAAAACGGTTTAGAAATGAGAAAGTTATGGCCCCCAAAAATAAAGAGGGTCAAGAACTCAAAAAAACAAGCCACCTAACACTACAAAGCTAGTTCCCGAACATCAAAAAAAATCCTTGTATGTTGCTCTGTTGCTATTAGAGTTCCAAGATGATTTGTAGAACTTCAGATGGTGCTCTTATAGCATTTTAAATCGTTTGAAATGAATAAAAAATAAGAAAGTTATGAGGTTTGAAAGTAGGAGGGTCCCAAAGAGAAGGCCAAAAAAAAAAACACACATGTTTTGTAAGTTGAAAAGCTTATTTTTCTTGTTATTTTTTCATTACTCCTTTTCCTTTGCACTTCAAAGATGATTTCTAGAGCTTGAAGTAGTGCTCCCATAACATTTTAAATCACTCAAAATCAAGCACATATGATGAAGATATAAATAAATGTTCAGTCATAGGCAGATGATCGATGATGGGCCGGTCTACCCTATACCCACACAACACTGGTTGAAACCCATTTTCAGGCTATGGAGAGGTTGTACTTCATCCAAAGTATAGTGTACAGGCAATTTCATTGCTATGGGGCGGACCTGCTCTTATACCAGTTGCAGAACCCTCAGGCTATCTGGTCTATGTAATAAGTTTAAGTTATAGTTTGCTTCTTGCAGACCCTGAGATTTGCGATTCTCCAGCTCTGCAACGCCAAACTATACGTGGGTTTCGATCTGGACAGCTGATCTACAAGGGGGAAGAGGAAGAGTGTCCTGCAGTAGACAACAATATATCTGCAATCAACTGACAACAGCTAAATAATAGATATATATATATATATATATATATATATATATATATATAGATCAGATCACAAAAGCTCTCATTCAGAAACCTGGAGTCATTCTTCTCCTGAACAAAGACAACAAAAAGAATCATAGAACAAATACATACTACAGCAGAAGATCTCATAATTTGAGTGAGCTTTTCTCCCAACCCAAACAAAGCGGAGGGGCCACGGTTTGCAGCTCATGCCAGTCTGCCTTCGCCAAGGGACATACATGGCACCAAACCATTTGAATGCACTGTTCTGGATCAGTCCACATTCTCATAAGTCTTTGAAAATTTTGTCTTAGTCCAGAAATTTTCATGAAGTCAGATCTGATGCTACCTTGTTTTCCAAGTCTGGATTTTACAACTTAGGGCTTGCAGAACTTGGACTTACTTTAGAACAAATATATTGGAAGGTGCTTCAATATATTTACTATTAAAACAACCACACATTAATAGTTAGTTTCTGAGTGTAACTTGTCAAATTTCCAGAAGAAATTATTATTTTAATTATTTGACATTAATGTGCCAAATCTGCCAGCACATCATGAAATACCTCTCTTTTCCTGTTCTTTTTTTTTTTTCATGTTTTATGAGTTTCTCATGGTCTCTATATCATAAATTTGCTCTTGCCATGTATATGTGTTTTTTTAATATTTGGGTTCCACGTTACTTCACATTACCAGTGAAAATGAGTAAATTATTTTTTGTGGACATATAATTTTATGGTAATTAATTTTGTCTTTTCAAAAGATAAAATTTTATAAATTTCACTACATGTCATTTTGTTCCATTAATATTTTTTTTCATTTTTGATTTGACAAGCAAAATGTGAACAAAAGTTTGATTCATTAGATAAATTCACAATAAAATACAAATAGACCAAAAAAAGGAATTGAAAAGATGTTAAAAAACAACAAGATACAAACAGACAAAACATTGAAAAGATGCAAGACAAACAACAAGAAATGATTTGTAAATGAAATATGATTTGTGACAAATTATAATCTAGAACGGCTTTGGAATGGATCATCAAAATCTCATCCTACATGAATCACTTCCAATAAAATATCATCACTAAATTTTTTTAATGTATTCAAAATTAAGTGTTAATGAAATGTTGATGCAATTATTGCTTTTGATATTGTGATGATATTATAATACATTGTGATGATTCATCATTGTATTATAACGTTATCATAACATCATATTAATGAGTGATCAACATTTCACTAGCACTTAACTTTCAACACATTGTTAAAATGTTGTAAACATATATACATGGAAGGGAGAAGTTTGTGATATTCTTTAATCATCTTGAACAATAATTTTTACTATAACCTTGTAAAGCTATCAACATTGTCATTACAAAGTATTTCAAGAACATTGAAACAACTTATATCATTCCAAGACAAAAGGAGGGATTTTACACATGTTGCTTACAAGTGAAAGGATTTACGTTTACTTATAAGTGTAAGAACCCTCCCATTGTTAAGGAGTAGGTGTGGTGTTTGTCCCCCTCTTATGCGTCACCATCTACTTATTGGGTTCATGTAACCTTTGCCAGTGCTTTACAAAGTGTAAAGCCCAGAGGTGAAGGACATTCCCAAAATGTGGGGCTGGACTTGGCTATCCTAGGCACCTTATTTTGGGCGTGCCCCCACTTTGAGCCTTTAACCTGCATTTCTTGGTCACTCCTCCTTCATATTTTATGGATTTCTCATGGCCTCTATACCTTAAACCCTAACTTTCAAGTTTATCTCCATTGTTATAGTAAAGGACTTGGAGAAATTTCCTCATGTTATGGGCCACAACATGCATGTACCAAAGGTCACATTACATGCCAGGTAGCATGTTCCATACTCCCTAACGCCCCTAACTTGCCCAAACTGTGCACGACATGGACGCAAAAAGTGTTTGGGAATGCGAAGGCGAAAAAAATAGCTCAGATTTTGCCAGATTTTAAAGTCAACTTCAAGAATATACAAGGATTTTGTTTATATTTCTATTTCATATCTAGTATGTAGCCAGATTTGGCTAAATCATCTTATGGATGATCACCACTTCAGGTATATCACAAAAATAGTCATTTCTTCGCCTTTATCTGTTTCATGCCACACTTCACTTCACTTCACCTTACAGCAAAGCACTCTCTTGAATGTGGAAGTAGAGAGAGTAGTACCTATCATTATTTCATCTGAAAAATTGTCACCCAAAACAATGAATCCCACAAGATGACAACATATGGATTCCCAAATTATCACCGTGTGGTATGAGCTTAGTTAGGCATGAGGAAAAGGAGGTTGCAAAAGGTGACAAAACATAATATGTATACTAATAATTGTTTTGTTTTGTTTTGTTTTATTTTAAGGCAAGGTGTGAGGAATGTGGGCTTTGTGAGGTAACCGACAACTCTACAGCTGGATTCACACCAAGGGTTAGCAGGAATAGTTTTATTCCATTTATTGAGATAGATAAAATAGTCTAACTGGGGTTAATTTAACCCCTATGTTGAACCTTCTTCATATTGAGGGCCTTTCCAAATTATGCAAAAAGTTTGGGCAGCTTGGGGAAGTTTAGGAATTTTTTCTATTCTGCTTGAAAGGGCACTTTGGAGAACTCCTGAGAAAGTTTTTCCTGGATGCTAGAAAATTTGTGGGCATTTTGGGAATTGTACTTGGCTCAAAAATTTCGGGCAGATGATAAAGGTCAGATATTTTTCAATTCTGCTCAAAAAATTTCACTCTAGAAAAATGCTGATGCTAAGAAAATTGAGCAGTTTAGGCTTTTAAAAAAATGTTGCCCAATAATTTCGGGCAGATTATGAAGGTCAAAAAAATTCCATCACCTGCCCAAAATCTGGGAAATCTGTAGATTGGGAAAAACTTTATTCAGTTTGCAACGAAAAATCCTCAATGTGAACCCACCATTCCAGGTGCTGTCTCAAGTTAAAGAGAGAATCTTGGGAACATGAGGGGGGGTATTTTAACCTTTTAAAATCAAGGGGTGAAATTAACTGACGTGGCAATTGACATGGCATTGGGGTTAAGAGGAGGATTTTTGCCCTGAAAATAGCCTTCATACTCATGATAACTTACCCAAGGGTCAGTTCCAATGTCTTTGTTTCTGGTGAAACTTTGCTAATTTTTGACAAAGAACTATGGAAAATTTTGTCTTTCTAGTGTAAATTTGACTAATTTAAAAAAAAAATTGTTAAATTTCGCCAAGTTTTTGATAGAACAAATTGAAAACAAACACTAGTCAGTTTAATCATTAAAGAATCCTTTGAATACTGAAATGATGAACCTGATGAGGTGGTGAAAACAGGTTAATTATGATCTGAATAATTTCACAACTCATAGCAGACTAGTTGCACATTCGTGTAGGAATTTGATGTAAAAATCTGGTTCAAACTTGACTTAAACATGTGAATGACATTTAGAGTATTATGTATGCATGACATGATGCTCAAGGAGATCATTTGTTGTATATTTTTTGAAACAACTGAGATAAAGGGTTATGCTTTTGTATGTTATAAAATACTTCAAAGAATATTAATTAAAATAAAGAATATTTTGAATTTATTTAAAACATATTCCTCATAATTAATTCTAAACACCTTAGTTACATTTAAATTTATTATAAAAACTTACTTCCTAAAGGAATTGTTTGCACCTTACAAATTTTTCACATTGTTTGAAAAAATAAATTAAAATGACTTTCCAAGGATATGATGGATGGGGCTATGTTCCATAGAAGTGCATGCATTTATCTAAAGAAGTTCTAGATCTGGCTAGGGAAGTTTATAGTTTTATGAACCAGTGTTGTGCAGTTCTTTACTCTCATGAAGAACCTCTGGTTCTCAAAAATGAATCTGATTATGGGTCTAGTTCTGATTTTGATTCCAGTTCTAATAATCAACATGGGTTTCGGTCTGGTTCCAGGTAACCCGGGCTGGAATCATTAGTTAACTACCAGTTAACCTCCAATTAACCCTTGTTTCTAGTCTTTTTTTTCTTTCTTTTTTAAAAAAAAATTTCAAAAATTCCAGTTCAGTTTCCAGACATAAAGAACCAATAATTCGATTCTGGGTCCAGTTCTTAAAATTTTCCAGTTCAGTTTTGGCTAACCGAAACCGATGATTCTTACCCACCAAACCAGGCAATCTCCCAACAGGGGTTTGAACCTGCCATAAACTAGGGGCAGAGTAATTATTAGGCACTGGTGAGCTTTGCTTGTTCCATCTAAATTTGTGCTGTTGACAGCTGCCGCTGCTGCTGTTCACTGATGATGAAGTAGAGACTATTGCAGCTGCAGGGAGCTGAGAGCTGGTTTTGTTGCAAAGAGCTGAGCAGCTGTATACTAGATTATGGTGAAGACCAAAAAACAAAAATGTAAAATCTTTAGACAGGTGCTCCAGCTCATGCGTTGAACTGATGATTTCTTCTTCATCATGATCATCTTTGAATTGGATCTCTCATGAATATCCTCCTCCTTCTCCTTCTCCTTCTCCTTCTTCTCATGTGTTTTACCAGCTGAATTTTTGTTTGTCGTGCTCTTCAGCTTTCCCCCCCGATATGGAATCAATATTGTTATTTGTGATGATTCTGATCTGATTTCCAAATGTTTTCCAACTTCTTTGTGATCCGATCGACTCTCCAGAGATCTGGTGATTGAATGGTCATGTGTTGATCAATCCAGGACGTGTTATGATATTCTTGTTCTTGTGCTATGTGACTAATCATCTCTAGTTCTTGATCATCTTCGGTTGGATAGTGTTTTTTTCTAGAATCGACTGATGATGATCTCGCATTGAGTTTGCAGCTGTTTGTTTGTTTTTTTGTTTGTTGCGTGATCATAAATGAATATCAGGCTGATTGTGATGCAGCGTGCTGTGATCTGAGCTGCGGATGTGATGGCGTGAGATCGACGATTGACTAGCGCACAATGTCGACAGCTTTGTTTCATGATGCACTACTCTTGAACTGCATCTGCATCATGAATTCTGAAGCTTTTTCCAATTTACTGAACAAAAAGATATTCGATCAAACTCATCTGCAACTGAGCAGTGTGATTAGGAGACGTGTTTGATCTGTTGATCTAGTCCTGCAGCAATATCGACTCTCTTCTCCTAGCTACATATATGTCCGTGATCATTGGAGCTTTCGTTATACTACATATATGGCGATAACTACCTGCTGGAGCTCTGCATGTCTATCCGTTTTGCTGCTGGTAATATTGATGATCGCTGTTATGATTCTGAATCGGACTGATCCCTTCCAGCCTGCACCAGGTAACGAGTGAGTTTGACCTGCATTTCCCTTCAACACTAGCTGATCGGATCGCTCTATTGCACTAGCGCACTTGGATTCAACCCACCGTAGACTTGAGTGTTCTACTGTGATGGGTATCAAGATAAAGACCGTGTTTTGAGCACAATCTCGATCCTGTCCTTGTCTATATTTCCGCGACCAGTTCCTCCTGCATAACCACTCTTTGCTAGTGCAATGAAACGCAGCTTGCATGTTATTGATTGGAATCCAGATCTTTCATTGTTAAAAGGCAGCTCTAATTGAACTTCAGAAATCGATGTGCTGCTATATTTCAGGATCGTTGCATTTGGATGGAGCATTAGTAGACGTAGAGGCACCAGAGATACAAGTTGTACTACTACTCTCAACTCCGAAGCAGCTGCTTGAGAAGAGCTGGACCGCCTACATCGACCATGGCATGAGCTTGGTGCACTTCGATTCTGAGGTAATTCGCAGGTTCTCGATCCAAATCAATGTCCAAATCTGAGTGTTGGTTGTCTGTCGGTCTAGTGAACATGCATTGATTTCGACCGATTCAGTTGCTCTGTGCAGCAGCTGGCGGATTCTCTCGGGCCGTTTTCAGGTATGAGCATAGAGCAGAACAGAAAACACGGACGTGGTCAAGGGGCAGATGGTGGGCGGCAGCAGCAGCAGCCTCATCGAAAGATGAGGCTGCTGCTGCAACAAGATCATCAAGCACAAAAAGGGAAAGAAATTGGATCCAAGTGCAGATATGAGTGCAGCGGTGGAGAAGTAGAGACGAAGAAGAAGAAGAAGGATGGAATGGTCCTGCGAATCAGAGACAATAATAAGACTGCAGCAGATTCCGTCCATCTGCAACACATCACGAGGAGGAAGCGAATTATTCCAGAGACTCTAGAAAACTACCGTCTTCCTCGAAGGAAAGTGGCGTTCTCTTCGGACAGAATGGTGCCCACAGGACCCAATCCGCTTCATAATTACAGCAACATTTCATCAGAAGTAATAATTCCTTGATCAACACGCGGCCGGCATGAATACTCCAAAATCATTCTGATCAAATCTTTAGCCCATAAAATCCTCCTCCTCCTCCTCATCATCATCCACCAACGCCATTCTTACCGCCATTATTTTCATCCCAGGAGCTTCGTACCGTTACAACTGAGAAATAGATCTGAATATTTATTACTGGCCATTGTTTTTCTTTTTCTGTGTTTTTTTTTTTTTTTTTTTTTCATTTCTTTGTGGGCCGACATGGGTATTCAGCATACATCCACATAGAAAAAATTGAACTTAAA
>Ga0116227_10000402_pt1 | contig 82634 bp, 52 predicted proteins | sample S1TSphgellanicum_FD_89693 | JGI IMG/M metagenome (GOLD analysis project Ga0116227, IMG submission 89693) | Host-associated microbial communities from peat moss isolated from Minnesota, USA - S1T2_Fb - Sphagnum magellanicum MG | ecosystem: Host-associated > Plants > Peat moss > Unclassified...
GCAAGCTCAGTTGTGGCTTGTAATGTCCAGTTTCATCAAGCTCCCACAACATGCGGTGGTCTCCTGCTGCAAGGAGAGGAAGAGTAGCTCCAGCTACGGCTAGCCGCGCAAGTGCAGCGGCCAAGAGATCATTTGTCGCATGGAACTGCTTCTTGAAAACCAGACGCGTTTACAGGAGCAGTACTCTCAGTCACAACGAAGAAGAAACTGACGAAGAGGGAAATGGCGATGGCGTTTTGCATGATGGAAAGCAGCAGCTGGTGCAGGTACTCGAAGCGCAGGAAGCGGAGGAGGAGGCTCTTACAGAAACGCAGCGGCGGCATGGAAGCTGGCTATGGTTCAAGAGCAAGACACTGGAATGGAATCAAGAGCGGGGTTACTGGTGTCTGGACTTCAAGGGATTACAACTTCCAGCTAATCTCAAGCTCGGATTCAAGTTCCTCGGAGGAGGATGGCGCGAGTCCTGCTGAGCATCCGGATGATCAGAGAACATTGTCACCTCGGCTAGGTTATTTCTATAGGCTAGGTGTTGAAGGATTGAATTACACCATATGTACCAAGTGCACACCTCAATTCATTTGCAAGATTGACACCCAGGTGAACCCAGATGTAAATACTAATCATTTTCCAATCCCAATTCATAAGCATGAAAAATTGAACAATGTAAATTGTGAGAGAGAGATTTAATCACCACTAATTGGGATTATTATTGTGGCCGACCAATCAAAAGTAGTCCTTTACGAACCCTTTTGGAGACAGACCATTGTGTCGCATGCATATTTACAAGTCCAAACTCGGTTTCACAAATTTTACAGGATATAACTTTTGACTGCTGTTGAGGAAGGTGCTTTGATTTCTTCAAATAATGCCCACAGATAGAATGATCAGCTATTACATACAAAACTGAATGCCAATTGCCTCCTGTGCTACTCTTACCTTCAAGCCATATTCCAATTTCCAGCGCTGTGCCACAAAAAGAAGTAGAAGAGATTCTGTTGGGTTTGTCAAAAATTGCACTCTAACACCAACTTCAGATCTGGTCTGCACTTTTCTCAATACCAATTTTCTCAATCTCCATGCAGATACAACCAACACAAATTGAGAGTATCATGAATCCCCCATACAACCAATATGGTATAAATCAGTGTTTGGCCGGTTATTGAGAAAACGCTTGGTTATCAACCCAGATTTTGATAACCTATCAATCAGTTAATATGGATTTTTTGCTAACCAGATTGATAACCCATCCATCGGTTATTTAATTTTCAAACTTTTAATAACCTATTGGGATTCAAATTTCATCTATGTAAGTTGTCCATCCTAAATCCTTACACTTGTTTACAAGGGGGGAAAAAAAATTTAGAAAAGAAATTATAGTTTCAAAAAATAATTACAAATATAACTCTTCTTTAGGTAGTATAACCAGCAGTTTTGAAAGGTGGGTATTTGAGAACCAGCCCTTATGCATAATCCACAATTATTACCAAAAATAACTGGGTGAAATGATAATTGGGGTTATTATTTTGATGGTGAAATTGATAAGCAGTGGGACTAAATTATTATTTCTAAATGATAACCTACCCAGCCAGTTATTGAACAATGCCAATAACCAGTCAACACTAGTATAAACCAGGGTTGGGCGGGTATTGACATTTGAACAATAATAAAGTATGGTTATGGTATTGAGTCTTTACAAAAAACATTAAACCAGCCTGATACGGGTATTGGATTTTTAAAAAAAATTCATACCAATCAATTCCCGGTGTTTAATTTCTTAAGAACTTTCATACCAGCCTAGTTAAGCTCAAAGGCAGATTTTTGGCTAGTAAATACCTAGTATTGAGATTGGTATTACACATGTCCCTATACGGCATGTATCCATATGAGGTTGGTATGGCCTCACATACTATTATCAATTTTTTGGTAACCGGGTTGATTACCTACCCATTTTTTATTGAATTTTCAAAAAACTTATGACCTACCATACCTAGGTAGTATAAGCAACAATTTTTAAGGTGGGTATTTGAGAACTAGTTCCCTTATGCATAACCAATGTTTATTACCAAAAAATAACCAAATAAGTTGATAAGTGGGGGTTATTACTTTGATAGTCAAAGTGATAACCATTGGGTGTAAGTTTTCAAGAAAAACCTACCTACCTAGAGGGTAGCTAGTTAGTGAAAATAAAATAAAATCAAGCAACACTACTATAAAACATGTATTTAATTTATTTTGAACTTTTAAAAATTATTTTTAAAAATTTAACAATTTGGACAATTCAACCAAGTTTTGAAAATGTAAATTGAACTTAGTGATCAACAAGTTAAACGCCAAATCAAAATAATTTAGAAGAGTGTGAAAATAATTTATAGAAAATTATTATTGGATTAAATACTTGGTGGCCACAAACTAATTGCAAAACATTATTGGTAGTGGTCACAAAAATCATATCAAAAAAGATGAACCTACTAGTTTGAATGTTATGTAAATCACAAAAGCATTAAAAAAATGGAAGAAAAAAATTGGATTAGTACTTGGTGGTCACCAAGTGGTGAATACTGAAACTAATGATAGAAAAAATAAGAAACAAAAAATGTAAGCCAAAAATCATTTAAAGACTTTAAAAAGATTTCAAACTTAAAAATAATAGACCAATCATCGAAGATCTATCATTTAAAATAAAATTTACATATAGAGTACATTAGTTTCTATGATTTAAACTAAAAATTAGGATTTTATGATTACAAGTTTGTAAGGCCTATTAAGGAATTCATCAATTGCCAACATGTTAATGTTAAGATATAATATTGATCATTGTCAAATAATTCAATATGAAATTATATCAACATCATCTTGAAACAAAAACTTGATTAAATAATAACATTTTTTACCTTTTAGAGCTGTAAACATCATCACACAATTTGTAAACAATAATCCAAATTGACTCCCAAAAAAATTCAATAATTAATTTAATAAGTAAAAATAAATTCAAAAATAAATCATCAAAACCCATTAAATGATTTTTAAAAAGTTATACAAGTTAAAGTGCATACCTAAAGAAAGTTGAATAATTTTTTCATTCTCATTATCATTCTTCATATATTGCATGAACCAAGAATAATTTGGTGAAGAAAAACTCAAATAAGGTTTACAGTATTTGACAACGATTTTGTAATCGATGTGAATTGTCCTTGCCAATGATAATCTAATCAATGTTGGTCACAAATGGGACACAAGGTCCAACCATTGGACCTCATTCTTTAACAACTTATGTCTTTTAAAGACTCAATGAAAAAATCACTATAATTGAAACTTTGAAAGACCTTGCTTAGCTCATTGTCAATGAACAACATTTGGTATTCTTTTTCATAAGGTAATCTTTGATATGAAAAATACATATATTTCAAATTCTTAAGATAATAATATTTTTTGCAATGAAAACATCATCTTAAAGCATTGTTCACATCCCCAAATGAAAACAAATTGATCAACAAATGTTCATGGCATCGACAAAGGAAAAAATTTCATAACGTCTTTAACAACATACAAAACCAAATTGCAATATATATATATTTTAATATTCAAAAAAGAAAATTTTGCACTCCAATTCTTGCTTCCACTTTGTTTTGTCGATATTGTTCTCCTTCACATGACAATTCCCTTGCAAAATAGCATTTTGTGGAAAGTAACACATGACACCATTCATGCTAAGAATCCACAATATTTTGGGGTCAATAAGATGTGAATGAAAACATGTTAATTAAACCTCTAGTTAGTGAAAATGAGAATATAGAAAAAACTTCAAAAACTGATAAATGTTAGGGCAACCAAATATAAAAATTGTAATCACACCTAGTACATGGAAGGATATTTGATAATATTTATCTTGAACATTCATAAAATAACTAATCAAGTAAAGTTAATCATGTCAATTATCAATTAGATTCAAAACATACCAAATATCACTTGGTGGGCATTAGGTGGTTTTCAATGTAAAAAGGTTATAAATATGAAAAAAAATGTTTAATGATCACCATGTGGTTTCCAATGTAGATGGTTAAAAATATGAAAAAAAAACCATTGGTGGTCACCAAGAGGTTTTAGTTCTAGAGGGTTAAAAATATGAAAACAAAGCACATGGTGGCAACATGTAGAGAATAAATATGAAGTTGAACCTTATGGTTGCCAAGTCAAGAAAATGTTGAATGTATAAACATTGAAAATAGAAAAGCAATAATCACTTTGCATTCATTAAGTCAAATGAATTTTGAAAAAGGATAGGTCACAATTTCCAATGTTCCAAATTTTTTAAGAAATTAAATAATGTAGTAAAAATAATTAAAATGAGATTAAATGTTACTTTTCATTTTCATTTTTATAGTATGAAACATCACACCTACTAGTATAAGGTTCAAATAACATTTTGTATTAAGGATCACTATAATTTATATTTTTATTACTACCAAAAGGATTGGCCTTTGCAAAATTGGAAACATCAAATCTAGAACAATGAGGAGATTATAAAGAATGGAAAATAATCTTTAGCAAATAATTGTCATCCTTACAATAATTATCAACCAACCCCAAGAAAATGGCATTAAACAACTCCCTAAACATACTTTGGTAAGCTTTGTTATCTATGAACAACATATTATTGACGCGAATGTCACAATACTTTTGGAAAAAAATCAAACTTTTATGGAAAACAAGCTTGTCAAGATTAGTTGACAAAAAATGATCATTTTGCATGTAGGACTTTTGACCAAGTATCCTTGAGGGATTGATAACAATTTTTGTTTATTGTTGGATTTTATCCAAATAATTATTGATGTTATGGTGTTGGGCTACGGACTAGTCACCATGAATACATGGTGAATTGTGTTTTACACCTTTGGAATGATTCCTTCAATCAAGGCCTTAGAACAAGAGTGTGAAATGGAATGGTAGGTTTTTGATGTCAAGTCAAAGGCCCCAAATTTCGAGCTATTTCAAAGGATGTTGTCATGAGAATTCCATTTAGGTTGAAAATAACATGGACATGACTCACCTCTAATGATGACAAATGAGGCACTTGCAAGTCAATTCCAAAACCTAAAGTTTTAGGCGTTTCATTAACATCTACTATATTCAGAAATAAGAAGCTAACATTTCCACATTTTTCATAATCTTAGAAAAAGGCATGACATTGATTATTCTTATTTTTATATTGGTTGAAGTTGGATATTTGGAGATATGATAATAACCTACAAGAACCCATAGAAAAAAATTAAATTAAAAAATTAAATTTTATTCTTTACCATGGATGTCAACATGTTTTTAAAGAATTTGGCAACACCCTTGCTTTTTTTTTTCAAATAATGTCATGTACTCAATATCAATTGTAATGTATGGCGCCAAAGGGATTTTCTTGTACAAAAATGGGAACATTAAGTTCAAAGTCATGAAGCAATTATAAGCATAAAATAACATTATTAACCACATAATTTCCTTCTTTTCTTTCTTCCTCATAAGATTTTTCAAAATTGGCATTAAAGGGAGGATTTTGGTAACATCTATAAAGGGTATCATCTACCAATAATCACTAAAATAAATTTTCAAATATATGATTGAGTTTATGACTAGTATTCTAATCATAAAATACAAAAGTGATTAATACCCTAAAATCATTCTAAACAAGTTGTTTAGGACAATAGTCATTTAAGACATGATGTGGCATAGTTCAATTAATAATCATAAAGGACATATGTGAAGTCATTTTTTAATTATTATAAATTGGATTCAAAAACTTGGGGAACATTAATTCTAAAATTACAATATTCATTATTATAGATTTATTATATGTAAAATAAATAATAAAATATATTTTTATTTCATTAGTTTACATCCAACCACCTAAGCTAGGTTTAAAACTTAATTTACATGGCTAAGTAGATCATCTAGTTTACTTAAGTAGGCTCACCTAGGTAAGCACCTAACCCAAGTAATCTAGGTAGGTAAAGAATATTCAATCAATATTTTGATGTTGACCATAACAAATATCATTTGTGAAGTTTGAACCTTGGACCCCAAGGATGGAATGCAATTTTCTTACCACCAGGCTTCCCTACTTGTTTAGTAAAATAATCTTATGTTTATACAATTTAAACCATATTTCCTTTTAACATCACACAAAACCTCAAATTTGATAACTCAAATAATTACTAAGATTTGTAACTACAAATAATAGTATTATGGGGTAATAGTATGGATAAAAATGGGGAATAAAATAATAAGCCTCATGGGCCTTATAAGGAATTTTTTTTGACTAAAGGCATAAAGGTTGATTTTGAATAATTTAGATAACTATTTCGGGTTAATAATAATGGGAAATCAAGTATGTAGACTTGACCAAATCCTAGATTCCAAATAATGGAAAATGGATCCATAGAAAGATGAAAATTTATAAGTGGCACTTGATGATTGGTTTGATACATTGGAATAGATGTAGACGAATATGGTTGAGTATTCATTCATTTCTTTCCTTCAAGTATATAAGAGGTAGAGATTGAAACTTTTGGCTCATAATTTGCATTCAATAATTTCATTTTGTTAGTTAGATCGAGACTTGTAAAATTATCATATGTGAATAGGAAGCCTTGACAAAATAAAATGTGGAATTTATTGTGAATATCATTGTGAAAACTTTGTAGTCTTTGGTGAGTGATCCTAATAAAGGAGTTTTTAGATGTGTGTGATGAACTCCCTTTAGGTGTAATTCTCACATAAAGATTTGACTTTAGGCATGTGAGTGATCCTATCCCAAAAGAGTGTAAAGTCTCATGTTGGAACTCATGTGAATGATTGAATATTGCAAGTGTTGTTTTGAAGTATGTTTGATAGCCTACATATGTGCTAGAAGGATTATTCAAAAATTAATTCTCATAGTTCCGGACCTCTTCCTAGGCTACATGACCACTTGTACCACTTGGAAAGAAACCTAAAACAGTACAAGAAGAATAAGACACCAAAACCAATTGCATCAAGCAAAGGAAACAAATTCCATCAGTTCCCTTTTTCGGCCTTTTTTGGTCTCCATATGTTGTGGAAAGAGGAGTCTCCAATCTTCCGTATACAAGTGTTGACGATGTGTCTCACTACAATACTTTGTTAGTTGGCAACAGCTGCAATGTTCAAGACTATTGCTAACACTTGACAATAATTGTTGGCCAATCATGTATGGTTTAAAATTTTTCCAATTGACACTTGTTGGGCGATCTATGGCAAAAACAATCACTTGTATACCACTTGGTCAGGCAGGATTGGAAGGTCCAACCCTTCCCTATCCCATGATGGTACGGATGGAACAAATGGACAACTTTACAACCACAAAGCACATATCCCTTCAGCATCCTGTTCCCCAAGCTTTTACCAGCTGTGATTCTAACCCGTAAATACTAAGGTGTCATTCAAGCATACATTGAAACTTGAAGGAGGCACAAGCACTGGTTTCTTTGGTGGTGAATCTTTCACAAAATTGTAACTTAAAATTTTTGAAAGAATATCCTGTCACAGATTCTCTGCTTTTAGGAAAATTTCACCAAGTTTTTGAGGAAAGAAAATAAAATTAAGGAAACATTTTGGACACAGTTCTTAGTTCTGGGGTAGTTTTTGGGGCAGTTTTCCCAGATTTTTTTACAGTATGGACAATCTTCTCCTAACATGTTCCTGCAAAAATCTTTTTGGGATGATAACTGAGACAAAAACAACTAGGTACAGGAGAAGGACGTGTTTTAAACAAATTTTAAAGCATTTTGTGTGGTCTCCTTTGAAGAAAGTTCTCCGGACCATCCAAGGAGGTGAGAACTAGTATGACCCTGCCTGATTGACACTTTATCATCAATCTTTTGGGATGGAGAGGGTGTCTGTAGCTTTGTGATTTATTGAAGAAAAGGTGAACTCAAATCACATTCACCTGACATACACATTGTTCCTGCACTTTGTTCCTTTTCCTCAATTTTCCCCTTTTGCTATCAACTCCCCAAAGTAGTTGCAAGTTGTGTGAAGGCAATAAATGGGAGCCAGACTAAACCAACCGTCACGAGTGAACTATGAGGGAAAGATGATAGGTGGACAGAAAAGTGTTTTCCACTGGGTTGTAGAGGTGGATAGGAAACTGTTTTACACTGGTTTACAGTTTTCGCGTTAACCACAGTAGTTAGCTCAGGATTCCTTTTCTACGACCTACTTACTAATAACCCACCTCGCCCCTAGCCCCTACCTATGTATTAACCATCTACATGCATTTACTTACTTGGTAGCCACCTACGTAGAGGACCTACTCTGTACTTGGTAGCAACCTAGTACCCTACCTACCCATGTAGAGGACCTACTCTGTACTTGGTAGCCACCTAGTATCCTACCTACCCCTGTAGAGAACCTACTCTATACTTGGTAGCGACCTACCTGCCTATCCAGAGGACCTCTCCTGTTGTTACAAGTTACAAAGGTTACCAAGGTGGAAAACTAAGTTGGGGTTCATCCACAACTAAGGCCATAATAGACTTCCAGTGGATGAGAATTATTGGTGGCTGTTGCCTCAGAAATGGGTAGAAGGAAACCAGGAGGGTCAGAATCTCTGAGCTATGTACCTTCACAACAGCATTGTCAACCCTGTGCAACAAAAATTAAGGCATTTTTTGTCCATGCTTTTCTGCCAGAGCATGTGAACTCCCAGTTCTGACAAGATCATAAAGTTGGGTCAACTCAAGTTCTGAGTTGGGGTCCAGTTGCAAAGTTTGTTAACAGACGGCGCAGTGCTGATTTAGGAAACCGCGACAAAGCAAAATAGAAAATTGCTTAATTTGGTAATATGGGAGTCAGAGACAGCAGTATGTGAGTCAGAAAGATGGGTATGAGTTGCTCACCAAATCAACCGCAGTAATTTTAGTCACCCATTTCAACCACAAAGAACAAGAACAACACATCTGCTGCTCTCTTCTCTTCTCTGCTTCAAGAAGATCCCACTAAGTTAGTGGGTATCTTGTTCGTAAAAGCATTTTCTCCACTAGAAGTGATCACTCAGGCAAAATAGCAGCAAGGTAAGAATCTTCAAAAACAACCAATGGATGCAAAATAAGTCTAGTTTTATTTATGTGCGCAAATGAACAATGAGGTCAGTGAAGATCAAATTCCCCCATGTATGAACATTTCCATCTGACCTGGCCTACAACTATAATTGCTCCAACTAAATAAAACCCATTTTCAACAAATGTGCATTTTACCTTTTGTTCACTATAGATTTACCCATGACTTTTAAAAGGTATTTGGTAGCTGTGGCCCAGCTGCCAGGATTTCCTGGGTGAGCTTACTGTCATTGCCCACCTTGTAATCAGCATACACTTCAAAATTCTTCTGGAAGAGGCCTGCCAACTTCTTCAAAGTTTCATTGTAGAGTTTCTTGTCTGACCACTGAAACACACAAACAAATTAGCATGAGGTCAGGTCAGATACATTACTGAGAATTTCATTCCCTTTCACTTATAGATAATGCATTTGCAAGTTCAAAGACCAACTGGTTGAAACACTTGCTTATTTGACCAAGCTTCATTCCCATGAGTAATATTTCCGAGAGACAACAGACATCTTCCAGAGCACAGAGCTCCTCCAGTCCTTTACAAGCCATGGTTTTCAGCGTCATGTCACCTACCGAGTTCTCAGGGTGTAGGACTTCAGTTGGCACTCCTTTAACCTGAGTTGGAACAGCCAGGTTGAAAATAGGAGTTGCTTCATACTGAGCATTCAACAGAGATCCATCATGAATGGCATTGATAATCTTCCGAGTATATTCAAGCTTCATTCTCTTGCCAACACCATAGCTGCAATACCAAGTAACAACAAAATGAATGGATTCAATCAGTTAGCCATCTCAATTATTACAAAACAAAGTGTAACATGTATAGGTTGAAGTGGATCAATTTGATTCTACATTGGTGAAGTTGACACTACCTTCCTCCAGACCAGCCAGTGTTCACCAACCATGCAGTTGCACCGTGCCTCTTCATTTTGTCAGCTAACATAGCAGCATACTTGGTTGGGTGAAGCATAATGAATGCTGCTCCAAAGCATGCTGAGAATGTAGCAGTTGGCTCCTTAATGCCATCTACAGTTCCAGCAATCTAAGAAAAGGAAACAGCATTAGTTGAGGATTAAGAATTTCAGCCTGAGCAAACAAATCATAAGAGCTAAAACATGTCCAGCATGAACAGAAGACACATGCAAGAGCTGTGTCAACATCTACAATTCAATGTGAACACCCTGGACACTCTGTAGTTTTGTATACAGAGAAAAATATGTAGTATCCAATTTGCCTCAGAATAGCAGCATGACTGAACCAATGATTTGAGACCATACCAGGGCAGTGTAACCACTGATGAAGTGATACATGGTCTGTGCCATTGTCAACTTGCTTACTGGTGGCAAGACACCAAAAGCATCACAAGCAAGCAGAATGACATTCTTGGGATGAGGCCCCACACATGGTATCTTGGCATTTGGAATGAATTCTATGGGATATGCAGCCCTTGTGTTCTCTGTCAACAGGATAGGACAAAGAACACAATCAGTAGAGGACCAATTCCTTCACTTCATTCTCACCACAGCAGATTAATAACCCTTACTTGCAAGACTGTGGATTCAACTCCAATTTACTCTTAACAAGCCAGTAAATCGAGATGGTACAGGGTAAATACCAGTGACAGATTTGTCCATGTAATCCACATCCCTGTAGTGCTCCTCAAACACAACATTCTCCAGCACTGCCACAGAAGAGATAACTTGTTCAATGGGAGAAAAGGAAAAGTCGCAACAAAGGGTGCAACAGACGAATTTCCTAATAGAGAATGGGGTTGATAGCACTGGAGAGTAATCTCCACACTGAAGCAAGCAAAACTATGGAAAGCTTTCAATTGATATCATCTTGCACCCTGTAAATACTGCAATTACCAGTTCCAAACTTGATTGCGTTCCAAATTTCTGGTTCCTTTTCCTTGGACAGGTCTATGCATTTGGCGTAGCAACCTCCCTCAATATTTGAAACACCATTCTCACTCCAGCCATGCTCATCATCTCCAATCAGATAGCGATTCTCATCAGTTGAGAGTGTGGTCTTACCAGTCCCTGCCATACCAACATTGCAATTAGCCATGATTGCTCTCATCTCCATATTTTAGAGGACTTTTAACCATTCAAGCATGGGAGCTTCTCATTCATTTCCAACAATACCTGATAATCCAAAAAACAATGCGACATCCCCTTCCTTTCCCATATTGCAGCCTGAATGCAATGAAAGAATTCCTCTTTTTGGCATCAGGTAGTGCATAACACTGAAGAGACCCTTCTTCATCTCTCCAGCATACTGCGTCCCGAGAATCACCATCTCTTTGCGTTTCAGGTTCACATCTATGCTAGTTGAGGATGTCATGTAGTGTGTATATCGATTGCAAGGAAATTGACCAGCATTGTAAATTGTGAAGTCCGGAGTCCCAAAATCCTCCAGCTCTTCAGGTGTAGGGCGGATGCACCTGCCATCCATATTCTTAATGCCACCGAGACACGAAACACAATCATACAAGGACCGGATATCATCTCCCTCTAGAACTGGGCTAGAGGGAGCTCTTGTGGAGTGGGCGGCAGATCCTTTTGACTTCCACCAGAAAGGCAAGACCTTGAAGTGCCAAATACCTTTTTTGTGAACAGTGAACATCAAAGTGACCGAATATTGAGTGCAATGTCAGTGGATGCATACCAGACATTGCTGAAGAGGAGACACATGGGGTTAAAGATCTAGAGTTGTGGGTACTCACATGTTGTGCATGAAAAGTGAATGATAAGCACGGGCAGATATGATCCGAACTTTGATGCGATTCTCCACATCCCAGTTCAAGAACTGATCATTGACAAACACCTGTGTCCAGACATAACAGCAGAAAAGGTGGGAAACTGTAGAAAGAAACTGAGGTAAGACAGTCTGGTTCTGGATCAGGCCCAACTTCCATCACCAAATATTAACAGCAAGTAGGTTCTGCAAGGTGATTCATGGAGAACAACATTTTTGTCTGAAACCTAGACATTGCCTAGTACCTTCTCAAGAGAATTCAAGTAGTCAACTGCTCTCTCACGGTTGACCAAGAATGTCTCCTCATCCATCTCTATGTTTGGAGAGCCCCTGCATATGACAAAGAATGATCAGAGTAACTCTGAGCCTCTTACACTATTGTAAGAGAATCTCCAATGAAGAAATAACTGGCTACAGCAAGGTTGAAATATGTTAAAACAATTTGCACTTACTTTCCCCACCACAGATCATTCTTTGAGGTCTCTTCCTTGACAACTCGTTTGTCCTTAGGAGATCGACCGGTTTTAGCACCAGAGAGAGTGGCAAGAGCTCCCGTGGATGTAATGTATGAGCCCTTCTCAAACTTGATGGCTTGCTCATAAAGCTCTGCACAAGACAGAACTGCTTCGTCAGAACACTCATCACCCAACTACACACAGGAAAATTGTCACATATTGAAACAAGCAGCAACCAGAAAATAGGTTAAATCATATACCAATAGCATAAATCCTTTCTTAAACCACACCGTCTGATAACATGAGGAAAATGGTGACTCTAAAGTAAGAGAAACAGGGGAAGGTCTGGAGATGATGTAACAAGCACAAGAGAGTACTGTTAAACCGGCAGACAGAAGATCAAAGGGGTATGTACTAATGGACTTCAAGCTAGTGCATTTCAAGACATTCCAAAGCACATGAATATATTGCAAGCAAAATAAGCAGAGCTCATGAACTCAAATGGGCCAATCGGATTTAAACAAGACTTGTAGATGAGAGCACATACCTGCAGGAGACAGGTTATAAAGGACATGGGTGAACTTCAGTGCGCTGTCACTCATATCAAGTCTGGGAGGACCCACAGACTTGGGAGGGGACCTCTTCCTTGAGGGATCGCCTTTGATGACTTGAGGTCCACTTTCTCGAGTCAATGATGCCAATGATGCACTAGAGAGCGAGAGAGCCCACCATAACATTGATGAAATCAGAACATTGAGAACTTGCCATGCTCACTTAGTCCCTCAAGAGTAGATCTGCCCATGAAATAAGGGCAAAAGCAGCAAGGCATCAGTACCTGATGGATTGCATCTGTTGCTTTTGGCGATCCTCTTCACTCATGTACGTTCTTGGGGTGCCGCTCCTGGGAGTTGAAGGATTCTGAGGCGTGGATGGAGCTGACGCCTTTTTCTTCTGCAAAGCGTGCAGTTCCTCCACATTCTGGGCCTTCACAGGAGCCGTCGTATCATCTTTGCAGACCTCTCTAGGTGCGGCCTTTGTACTGATTTTCGCCAGTCCATTTGGGCTAGCGAACTCGAACTCGCCATTTGCAGTCCCATTTGATGCCATCTTGTACTGTGAGACGAAATGTCTGCAGTGTGCATCAAGGTTAGAAACAGAGACAAATATGAGCTTCTGTAAAACATTACAAACAACAACCAGGAAAGCCCGTAATTCCGATCACAAAGGGCGCAAGAGACGCTCCTCGATGGTATAACAGGCACAAAGTGCGGACGAGGACTGCAAGCGCGGCGAGAACAACAGTACAGAATTGCACAGACACATCGGAGTTCAAATAGGCGAAAACTAAGAAAAGACATGCACGAGATCTAACCGCATCCAGACAGCTTGCAACACAAGAATATATATATAATCAACATGGATCACATGCAGCTGCGACAATGTCAGTTATAAAACAAGCTACAATCAAGGAAAAATTTGCAGAAAATTCTGATCCACCGTTAAACACAATTTCCAGAAAGGAAACACACCGAATCTGATTATATTGCGAAAAGCTGAAGGGAAAAAGCAGGCGACCGTACGAATCGCAACAGCAACGAATGTGACGTAACTACAAACAAAGTTACACGGAACCACAAAGACTAATCAGAAAAACAAGCACACTAGGCAAAGAATGTGCAAGGCAAAGAATGTCCCTTGCAACAAACAACAACAACAACAACAACGCTGACAGTACTTTGTCTCCTGAACACAAAAAAACAGAGCAAACGTCCGTAGAGAATTCCTTGGTGCCGTAAGCATAGACACCAAGAAAGAATCCCGATCAGAGTTCTTCGCCGCAAAACAGGAAAACGTAGATGAATCTACGGAGAAAATCAAGCAACAAAATTTGCAAAAGGAAGCGTAAGTCTAAGAAAACACAGAGACACACACAACGTCGGGACTTGGCACACGGAACTCACCAGAAAAAAAGACTCAGAGCACCGAATCGCGAACGGAAAAGCTCCACAGAACGCTCAGAAGAAGCGGAGCATGAGAGACGCGTCTCTCAGAGATTGCGAGAAGCGATAGAGGAGCTACAGGGCATCGAAACTCTGGTGAGCAAACCGCAAACAACACGCAACGGAGACGGAGAAGAGAGAGAGAGAGAGAGAGAAGAGGCTGTCTTGCGGTGGGGCTTTTGAAGGAATCGCGCAGTAAAGATTCATTTTTCACTACGGTGAAAGTTATATCAGCAAGGTGAAATACTTTTCACTTTTGACTGCCGCGTGGAAAAGGTAAGATGCAACGTAGATAAGAATGCCGGCACTTTGGAGTCCCGAGCGGCGCGGCCCGCGTCCACTTTTTACCTTTTACCTATTTACAATTTACCATCTTTGCTTCTTTTACTTTTACGTCTTTTCTTTGTGACTAAATGACCGAGCCCCCCCCCAAGAAGTAACTATAGTGTAAAGAATGTTTTTGGACTGACCCACGAATTATTTTCAGTCTGCCCATTTCCGGCCATACTGATCCCTCAACGGCACATTGTACATTATGTTAATCGATTTGAGGAAGCAGATTCTGAGAAATATGTACTAAGCAGATTCTGCTTCATAATATCTAGATAGAAGATTTTGAATGTACATTTTGAGTTTTCAAGATCAAATTTCTGAAAACCTTTCCTAGAATTTACAAAGAAATTGCTTCAATTTCCATCTGTAGCTTACTTGTAGTTTGAAAATCATAAGGTTTTGAAAATGAGATGAAAATGCATCCAATTAAGACCATTAACCTTGGAATTATATCATTTAACTAGGAATATTCCATCTTAATAGTTTTATGAGATACTTGTAACTCCTAGGAATTTTTTATATTAATGATTTTTGGCATGTTAAGTCTTGATTATTAACACCAAAATGGACAACAGAAATGCAATGGAATTTTAAGAGCTGCCCAAACTCCTCTCCCATCCTCCCTGTCCTCATTTGTTTCATTGTTATGCATTGCAGGTACCCATTCCTCTTATTTTTGTTTGTCATGTCCCAATTCCTCTAAATTCAATTTGTCATGCATTAGGAGCTCTTAGCTTGTCCTAGCTCAGTTTTGTAAGTAGGTAGGCTAGTGGGTACTTAATTGGATACTAGTTCTTCATTTTTCATTTGTTGTGGTTGCAAGGTCTTAGCTTTACTTGTTTCATTCGGTTGTTGCCAGGGTTTTCGTTTTCGTTTTTGTAATTTTGTGACATTGAAATTTTGGCGAATTTTTCCAACAAAATTAGTCATATTTACACTGGAAAAATGAAAAAATTCCAAACTTTTTGGTCAAAAAAATAACAAAGTTTGCCAAGGAAAAGAGACACGGATTGTTGTGTCTAGTTGGGTGTTGCCTCCTCATCACCTTTCTTTTTCTTTTTCTTTTATTAGACTTTGAAGTGTGCATGTAGTAGGGTTGTAACTTGCGACTCCTCCCTTTGATTTTTGGCTTTTTTGAAAAAAAAATTTGTAAAGTATTGCCAGGCCTTTTTCTTTGTATTCGAAAGAGTACCTCCCCACATTGAAGAGACCTTTTGCCCACAGTAGGTAGTTCTGCCACATGTCAAGTTACATTGGGGTAAGAACTGACAGTCTATGAGACACGGTGGATAATCAATCTGGAACTGACAGTCTCCTTGTTTCCTTGGACTAAATAAAGTTGAACAGGTTCATTTATAGGCCTAGGGTCAAAAAGTAAGTTATGGTGCAATTGAGGTCCGGGGTGGCAGATTATGTCATTTTCTTGACCACATTATTATTATATGACGTAATGTTCCAGTGATGTTTATACACTCATAACAGTAAAAAAAAACTATCTCAAACATGAATTTTTCTTTCATAGTTGAATCTGCCACTCCAGAGCTTAATGTTGTGGAATGGTCTCACCCTTGCTCATTATGTGGCCATGGCCATATCGCCTAGCTTGTCCAGTGCCCTTACTCAAGGTAATGGGCAGGGCTTGATCATTCCATAATACAAAATCTATTGTAGATTATGCTGGAGAAGGCGTTCTCTGGCAGACATTCATTAATCTGATGGTTGTGGCCTTGGTAGCCAACGCAAGCCTTCCATTGGACATAAAACACTCCCAAGTGTTCTTTCCCTGTATTTGAAAGCGTTCTTGTGCACAGAATATTCTTTCATTTGTTGATCACAAGTAGACCTTCGGTGCCTTATGTTGGCCCAGGCCTGCTCCCAAGGGTCTCTCAACTAATTTTTGTGCTTGCACCTTCCATCTACTGGCCTCAAGACTACACCCGTCGAATTAGGGGAGGGCTTTGGGAGCAGGCTTTTTACCTATATTTTTGGTTTCTGGGCAATCTAGCCAATTCTTTTGGATTTTGATGTGGTTTGGTGAATCTAAATTCTTGATGCTTTCTAAAAGCTTGAAAATTGTGTGAGTTTTTTGTGTTTCAAAAAAACTTAAGCCTTTTAGTTTAGCTACTTTTGTAGGAAGAAACGCTTCGAACAATTCCATATGCCAATCCTAAGGTGTTTCTCATCACTTGGGTCACCATGAACAAAAACTCAAAAATAGGAGATGGAATCGTGGCCAATAATTAAACCCAAAAAATGGCCATATGATGTGCCTTCGAAACCAATAATTATCCAATAATGTTGAACCATTCTTTCCATTTTAATATTTCAGTGATTAAGAAAATTATTCGTCAGGTTTACCAATCCACCTAGTCCAAACGTCAAAAAAGTCTTTCTCTTTTCTAAAACATTATTACAAATAAAGAAAAAAGAAAAAAGAAAAAAAAAAACGTCCATATCCAATTTCCTTTACCTTGGTCCCTTCTTTCTTTCACAAGTAATAATTTATGCTTATTTAAGGGCAGCTGTCCAAACCTATCCCACTACGTGGGACCTCGCTAGGGCCTTGTGTATGCATGCATTAACGTTGCACCGGCACTTTATCACCCCCTAAAGCACCCCCGTGCAGAATTTTTTCATTTAGTTGTCTCTGGAGGACACGTATGAAGTGGAATCTATCCTTCAAAAATGATGGGGCATTTCAAATAATGAAAAGCTCACTCCGTTGGGCATTTTGCTTTTTGAAATGTAACAATTGTTTTTTTTTTTTTGAAATTCATCGCCTCTCTTTTTCTTTTTTCCTTTTCCTCAAGATAACTGGCGAATAAAAAATAAAATAAACTTTTGCTGGTGCTTTACGCAAGGTGATGGATAGCCTTGGACTGGGGAATTCCCAATAATAAGCGTCCCCTCTTTTGGGAAGTCTTTGATCCAAGGGCATTACACTCAACATAATGGAGAAAGTCACAAATTAGTAAAAATGTTTCACCTACATTCTGCATTTTTTTCTCCAATTTTTCATTTGAAGAAGGGATGATTTTTTGCTGGAAAAACGTGTCTTTCCACCAAAACAATCCAATGATGAAAATTGATGGAGGATTCTTCATATAGTCATTTATTTTGACAATTCCACACAAAATGTTGAACACCATTGGAAGGATTATGCAAAGGTGTAAACCTTCTCAAATCTTTGTCCTTTCAAAATCTTTTTTTTTGAACACCATAATCACAAATGACAAAAGTGATGAGCAAATTTTCAATATCTTCTACACCAAATTGCATCCCATTTTTTTTAAATTATCGAATTTGAAGTCACTTCAATTACATCTCAACTCAATCAAATTTGAATTTGAATTCAATTCAAATTGCATGTAATGCCAATCAATAATTTTTTTTGAGTGGAACTTACTTTTCAAAAAAATCAACTCATTTTTTATCATTTCATCATCATTTAGATCTGAAAATTGAAGGGTCAAATTCAAAGGAGGTACTTGGGGCAACCCTTTTTGGCAATCCATCAATTACCAATGGCGATGGACCAATCACTCAACCTTGAATAAACAGAGGCCCTCCTCAACTTAGCTTTAGTCGGATACCCAACATAAAAAACCTATGAGATAACTCCAAAAGGGCTTGGAAACAAATGAGGCCCGCAAGGATCAAATAAGAAGGAGCAAGTGCTACAGCTAATAGTTAGGGTAACATCCTCATGCCATCCCATGGGATCCTAGGGCTCTCCAAGTCCAACTAAACATTGGTGACTAGGTGAATCCCCTAAACAATGAATTCACCACCATCCCACAATGGATTTACAAACTAGGGGACGTGCATGCCGGTTTGGTGGAGGCTATGGAGTTCAATGCTCCATCCAATTGATGCCCTTAACCCTGACAACCACCACTCTTGTGAAATTGGTAATTGCCAACCTTAAACATATCCAAACTTGTTACCTCAAGACTGCAAGAGACCACAAGACATTCCCAATCGTGGACCATTCAACAACCAAGAAACTCAAATCTTTGGATTCACAACAAGGGCTCTGGCCAAAAACTCTCATGGGATCTTTGGGAATGGCAATGGAGTGTGGATTCATAACAACGGGCTTAAACTCCTTGGATGCACATCCTAGATAAGAGATTCACTCGAGGCCACCAGAACTCTACAATGATGTTGGAACAATCACATAGGTTTAGCTTAAACTTGAAAACACTACTTCGAATTACTCAATCATTTCTGCGAAAACTTAAGACTTCAATTTTGTTTGACACTTCTACAACTGATCTTCAACCATGAATTCCCAATTGGCTCCTGGTTACAAAAAAATGAAACTTAATGTTTATTACATTTTGTTTAACAATTAATGTTTAAAACACCCTTGTAATGCTTACATACTTGACTACCCTTTTATCCGATTTGCCTTGTAGGCTTTCCACAAAGTCTGGAACAAATGCAAGCTGCCAAATGGTTTGGTGAACATTTTGATGGAAGTGTTGTTAGGCAATACTTTCATTCAAATTGAGGATTCTCACACAACAATACTTAGATGCTTTCATATTTGAGCAACAATCACTTGACATCTTGAGAAGTTTCAACATCTTTGTGTGCACTAAAAGATGTGGCTTAATATTCTAAATCAATACCCAAGTAACCATGTGCTTGAGAGTGCACGGATTTTGACCATCCAAGTTGGCATTGCTATCTAGCATGTTCTTTAGAAAGATAGAGAATCTAGACTCCCTAATATTCTAGCTCAACTCAAAGAAAACTTTAGTGATATTTGACTTTTTAGGAACATATTTGATGAGAAAGAGGATTCCATTAGATGGATCTTCTTTCCAGCATTGTATCTCAAGGACCTAAATCGATGAAAAGGTATACCTCCCCCTCCCGACTTGGCATTGCTACCTAGAACGTGCTTTGAAAAGATAGAGAATCTAGACTCCCTATTCAAGCACAACTCAAAGAAAACTTTAATAAGAACTGATTTTCTAAGAACATATTTGGTGAGACGGAGGATTTGTTTTTGACACGTTACTTTTATTCCTTAAATTAATCACATTGAACAAAATTCTTACCGTATATACTTTTAGAACCCCTTTAGATTTTACTACATTTGCCTTTGTGAAAATGCTTTGAATATATTTAAAACTCTATTGATTGTTTTTAGCATATTTTTTCTTAAAATTTCTGATAGGATATTTGAAATTTCAGAGGTCCATATGTCAAATACCAATTAATTAATTATCTTTCTTGACTTTGAAATGTTCATGACTTATGTAAATAATTTTTTACCCTATGTTTTACAAACTTATAGCGGCATGGTATGTACATGGCAAATGATATTTACTTCTGCCCTTATCCTACAAATTGGGTAAGAGTTCATCATTTACCTTTACTTTTACCCGGACTGAGAATTTTGCTTAGCTTTATACCCTTACCCAGTTTGAAAATTTTATTATTACCTGACTGATATATACATTATAGATTTATTTAAAACCCTTATCCAGCTTATATGTTTTATAAGCTTTTTTACCCGTAATTGATTTCATAACTCAAAATTGATATACCCGCCCAACACTGGCTAACACTTAGGTCGACTTTAGATGGATCCAGGGTCCAAATTCCTAGGAATCAATATGGACTCATTTGAAGCAAATTGAATCCTTGAGTTGGACCCTGCCTTGGCCTAGCTTGCATCTTGGTTCTTCAAATCATGAGCTCTCCTTTTTAACTCTTTTCCTGGGTTTGAACCAATTGGTTTTTCCTCCAAAATGGTGACATGCAGGTTTAGCATGCATTTTGCCACTTTTCTTTGGTCTTGGACACTAAAACCATGGGTTCAATTTATGGCTCTCATCCAATAGGATTGCTCTATTTCATTGGAACCTGGACCTTGGACCCTCATCTAAAGTGGCCCTTATTCTTTCATGTGCAAATACAAAGTGAAAGCCAAATAAAAAGGCTAGGATCAAGGACTAGTAGTAATGATAATAGTCCAAATCAAGAGGCGAAATGGACAGTTGGTGAAGTTTTCCAAAATGTTTGCAAATTTAATCGAATTTACACCCAAAAAAACAGAAAAATCTCCCAATTTTTTTGAATGAGAGAAAAACAAAATTTGTCAGAAAAAAACACTGGTCCTAATTCATTTACAAATTCAATTAACTATTTGAAAGCCCTTGCCCCACAAGAATTTTCAAGAATGAGATCTGAATAGCACAGGACATAACAAGAAAAAAAAATTTGGAAGAAAAAAGATTCTTGGGAAAATAGAAAGGACTCAGCACCTCACACTCTAATATTGCTTTTTATTAATCATTTCACAGAATAAGGGTGATTTAAAGACATATTAAATGGGACACTTTTATCATATATGTACTGGAAGTTAGCAGTTAATTTTGGCCCCACAACTGGGGAAATAAAGGGACCAGGGTGAACCAGCATCAACATTGGTACCTTCACCTTTTTCAGTGAGGCCTATTAGTGGCCATACTAAGCCCAAAAAACATTAGATTTGAACTCAGAAACTCTAATTAAGTCTTAAAATGGGATATTTGTAATCTTTACAAATAATTTAAACGAATTTCGGGATTTTTACCATGGTATGAATAGGGGTGCTAGTTCACCCAAGGCAATTGGATATTCTACTCAATAGCGTGTAAAAGGCGACTATTTTCAAGCATGTGTTTGGACTACCATTTACGTCATCCATCCACGTTGTTAAAGATGTGGCATCCACGTGTGCCATAACAGGCTACCAACCAGGAAGGCAAAAACTCATCATCCATCCAACCAACCAACGAATGCGTGATTTCAAAGTCTCTGGACATGTGATTTTAAAAAAACTCTCACTTGCTCTCGTCTCTGTTGATATCATTGGCCACATAATCAATTCAACCAATGGGGTTTGCTGCTTATCACCAGGCGTTTAGACAGATGAATGGTTCTTGGTAGAATAATCCTTGCATGACAAATCATACTTATCATAGTTGCCCATGATAAAAATAAATTAAAATTATTTTTTTCCCATAACTAGGCTACGCCCATCCACCAGCCTGTTCTTCAAGTTTCTTCTGCCAGGCTTTTGTGTTAATCCATTGGAAACAACTTCTATTCAAGAAATGTGCTAGTTGGCAACATGGCCTAGGTTATTTATTGTCCACTACCTTACCCTCTTGTCTGTTTGGTCAATAAGTCATCCTTTAAATACCCTACTGCCTTGGCAGCTTTGACGGTAATTATATCATATCACAGAAATGTTGAATTTTTAAAAAAAAAATTTTTTTTTTTTTTGAAGGAAAATATTGGATCTTTCAGAATATCATATTTTTCAGACTGAAAATTTCAAAATTAATTAATTACTCAACAGACATTTGTTGAAGCTGCCAAGGTAGGCTACTATGCTAATGAATTGAATCTTTGAGAAAATATGCAGATGTTGCATTGAAAACTGGTATCGATATGAAAGGTTAAGGGTATGAATAATTGGATTGCTCATACTTGATCATATTGTGCTTACTGGTTTTGGTGTCCTCTTATTCAGGCATTTTTAAAAGGTTTTTTCCAGTGTTGGATGGGTTTTTACTCTATAAAGAAGCTGCGGGAGTTCTGGTTTTTTAAAAAGAAATAGAACTGTCTCACTTCCAGTTCCACTTGCACACACACTTGCAATCAGGAATTTGGTACTGGGCCCGGTTTTCCCAAAGAAATTCAATTTTTGATTCCAGTTCTGAAAATCAGATTCAATTCCAAATCCAGTTCTTACTAATCTGTACTAGAACCGATAGTTAACCTCTGGTTAATACCAATTCTAATTACTTTTTCTTTCAAAAATATGTAGTTGGTTTCAGTTTCAATTCTGGTTCCACATATAAACCAAACGGCGAACCCAGTTTACTAACCAGACCGAGTGGTTCTTACCGACCCAAGACTGGTTTTTTCTAGTTGGGACAGGCACATAGTGCTATCAGTTTCAGTGAATCGACATTGGAGATAGTGATGAAAATTGGATGTCAGTTTCAATCTTCACATGAATCGACATTGGAGATAGTGATGAAAATTGGATGTAAGTTTCAATCTTCACATGAATCAACATTGGAGAAGGCAATGAAAACTGAATCCCTAATGTAGAACCGATTATGGTACGGAACAGGCACTTGGAAAAACCTGTTACCACCTAATGGAATGACAGCTTCACCCTACGGGTTGGTTGTTGGTAGGTGGAATGGGCCCTACTGTGACGGTTTTAAAGTACATAACTAGATTTGGTGTCCTATTCAGGCACTTTCAAAAGTTCTTTTCCGATGTGGGACAGGTAGTCATATGTTAGTTCCACTTTTGGTTTTGCCATTTTCACTTGTAATATGAAAATTTTCATCAGTGGGCACCACTGGTTACAATTGGAATAGGCCGCCTATTAGTGAGTTCGTTAGTTAAGTGATAAGGAGTTCCAGTTAAGGAGTTCCAAATAGCCATTCCACTGAAAACTCCTTAACTGGAACTCCTTTATCACTTAAATGGAATGGGAGATTGCCTAGTACGTAGTTGTTTGAAGGAACTGCTGAAACAAAAAATGAGAACTAGGACAGTTGTTTACAAAAAAAATTAAATATTTAGATACCCAGAGACGGTATAAAGATTTTCAAATTTTCTGGGTAGTCTTAGCAAGCTGGTTCTCAGCTCTCTTGTAAGAATCTATCCACAACTAGTTCTCTAAATTTCGAATTTTTATTTCAAATAAATCATATTTATATGTATGCATTTTTAGAATTCATAACAATAATAATAATGTGTCAAGCTGCTGTTCTGTTGGGTGGCCCATTTCCTTTTATCTTTCTCCACAACACAAAAGAGCTTAACGCTGGAGGACAGATTTGAATGGTGGTGCAAGAAGGAAAATTCTGCCCCTGCACTCAATTTGGATATGTGTACCCATTTCTCGAGAAGACCTTAAATCAGCCAAGGGTCCTAAATGCAGGCAGTACAAAAAATACTAATGCATTTTTTTCCCTGCCTGCCCACTTGCCTGTTTAAGACGTGTCTGGTGAAGCCCAGAACAATTGGGCCCCCCATTGAGCCTGTTTTGGGTGTTGGTTCCTTGTGTCCATTACATGCCCAAAATGTGCCCAAAATAATCATGTAACACATATGTTTCTGGGCATCACCCCTGTTTTTTTGGAAATATATGAAATTGAGCTAAGGCCAGCCAGTGAAAAAGGAAATGCAGCAGTACTTTTGTATGCCTGCCTTTACTGGTTAACATCTTCCCGTTTTCATTGTGAAATTTGACAAACATTGTCTCAACAGAAGATTACCCTAGTATTGGAATGCAACGAACTTCAATAAATTAATTAAATTTTTAATTTTAAGTTCAGCACTTGATTTTTTTAATTCTGAAATTTTCAACAGGTAATGGTTATACATAACAATAAACAAATTCTCTTCAAGGTTATGAAACAGTCTAGTGTGTCTAGACTGTCCCAGTGTTAAGTCTCTGTACTTGAATGTCTGTGGTTTAAATCTGATTGTTGAACTTTTGATTTTAATAAAATTTTGACATAAATAAAAAATAATTTTTCAAAAATTCAACAAAAATAAAAAAATAATTTAATTTATGCTGAAATCGTTCAGATACTGCGTGTCCAGAAGGAAAGATAGGGGGAACCCAAGTCCTAAGTAATTAATCAAAGTAAATTAATATTTGTTGACCTACCTATCTTAGACCCTCAGATCCCTAGTCTTGATGGGAACCATTGGTTCTTTCAAGCTTGTAGTTCTCATAGGCGGTGATATCCAGTGTTGGGCACGTATTTCATTTTGTCAATATCAGATAGTTCAAGTTAACTGATTTTTAAAAAATTGAACACCACAATGCCAAACCTCCAAGTTTCCCATTTCGAGATTGCAATCAAAAACCCCTTCTTTTCACTCTTGACTTTGCATTCCAAGGAAAGCAAGGTGAGTGGTAATCACAAAAGATCAACAAACATCTCTTTCCATTGCTTTCAAAATTCAGAAACAAAAGCGCTCCAAGTGCATTGTAGTAGAGGATCCCACTTGAAAAAACAACAAATCCGAACCCTAAATGAGAGGATCAGAGGGTATAAATTTGGGGGTTGGAACTGGGGTTTTGGATAATATCATCAATCAATGGGGTAGTTATGCACAAACGTTTTTAGAGGGCCCAGGTCTGGGGGCAGGTATCCCAATTTCTAATTTAGTCGGTTATGAATTAGTTTCAGGTTTTTGAAATGTTCCTGTTTGATGTTTATCAATCCTAATACCTTAGTTGATACTCACTGGGTATTTCTACTGAAATCTGGTACCTGCCCAACATTGATGATAACTGGTGATGGCATGTTCCCTAATTTGGAATGTTAAACCCAAGGGGTTTAGGGTTAGGTTCTTGTGACCTAGATCTGAATTATTGTGCTTTTGGTTGAATTGCCACGAGAATTGGACCATGAAACTAGCCCTTTTGCTAGAATTGAAATTTTGAAAAGAAATCTTAAATATAGATTAAGTTCTTTAGATGACCAAGTTAATCACAAGGTCAAAAAACTTAAAGAATTATGCTCAAACCCACAATTAGAGAACCTTAAAAAAAAACTTAGCATGAAAACCAAGATCAGAGGTTCTCTTCAAAAGGAAGAACCAGCCAAAAATTGATAATAGCCTTCAATTTTCAAGTTGAGATCCAGTTTGAAAACCTGAATGGCTGTTGGGGGATTCTAATACCCTGCAACATTGGTATTATTACTTTTCTTCTTCTTTTGTCACCATCTTGTTCCTTTACACTTCAGATTTTGCCCTAATTCATATGTTGAGCAAGCTTCAACACTACTCCATGACCCTTGTGGGTATACTTCAGCTGGGGAAAATTTAGTAACTAAATTCCAATAATGATATTGGTGGAAAACACAAAAATCCAATCTTCGTGAAATAATGAAATGTAGTTTGTGCCAATGGTGGAAGCAATGCTTGAAATATTGCTTGATCAAAAGTTGTACTACTATTTGTTTAATGGCCGCTACAATTATCTCTTGATCTATTCTTCAAAGGCTCAAGAAATACAAAAGGATAACCTTTTGGGCATCTAGTTTCATTGAATGGTCACTACAAGGTTTTTTTCATTGTAGCTAGGTCTCATAGTTTTTGTTATCTTGGAGAAGACTGTTTTATTGTAGATGTGGCCCCAAATTATTTGACCTAATTTTGTTATTTGTTCCTTCTTTTGTTTCCATTTAACACAACATAGGTATGTAAAAGAGAAGGAGATAGGTTGATGGGCATTGGACAAATATTAAGTGTTTATAGCTTTACACAAATTCATTGATAAACAAAAATATTACACTAGGAAACCCATCTTAATGGCAAGGACTATTTAGTAAGAATTTTGAACCCTTTGGCACAAGCAATGACATTTATTATATTGGCACCTGAAAGAGTGTTGATCCATCCAACCTCAAATTTTGGTGAAGTTCCATCAACTTCAATGGCTTATAGATTCCTTTGGTTTGAAGTTAGCTTGGCTTAGAGTTTTGACTTTGCTACGTTATTCATAGATTATAGATATGGGAAAATAAGATCCACACACCTTTCAAAGGTTACTCCATATTATTTTATCATTGTCCCATGAATTTGATTGTCCTCATAATTAATCATTTAAACATCCATACAAGAAATGAAGCAAATTTCATGAATTTTTTCTTTCAATGAGATATGTTATTCTTTTTCATTTGACATGCACAACCAAAGTTTTTTCTTTGTTGTGAATTCTCACATGTTGGTGAATTTTCTATCAAAATAGAAAAAAGAACATGAAATAGTGTTGTTCTTGAAGTTTCTTTTCACTCATTTTTCAAAAAAACTTCAAGAAATTCACAAGATTTAGACCTAGGTCACCAACTATCGAAGGAATCTTAAAACGCTTATAAAGTCCAATCAAAACACCTTGCCATCTAGTACTATATCTTTCTAGGGATCCTCCCTCACCGGTGAGGCTAATTCATTAATTTGAAAAACAAAAACCCTTAAGGTGCATTCACACTTGGTGTTAGGGACTCTAGTATTGAGCTCCTTCTCACCATACTAGTCATTCAAGACTTAAACTTACTTTTCATGAACATTTTATGCTAAACTAACATTCACTTAACATCAAGCTGTCTCCCATTTAACATTGGGTGCCACCTAGATTTATATTTAACATTGATTTAACATCAAGTGTGAATGCACCGTAAGTGTAATCTAGAAACACTCTATGACAATCATGTGAATTACTATTGGCCAAATAATCAACCTAATTTTTTCGTTAAATTTGGCATGCAAAACTCCCTTATAAAAGATACCAATTAAGTAGAATGTTTGGTCTATCTAAGAATATTTTTTCAGTTTCAAGTAGGTGATTACTTATTTTCAATTTTATTTTCAAAGAAAATTGACAAAATGTAACAGAATGTTTCTTCCAAACTTTTCCAAGGATTGAAAAATTTGTGGGTCTTACACAGTGGATGAATCCTAACTTGAACATTAAACATTACATTGAATAATATGAGTCGGACAACTCTGTTTGGCAATTAAATATAATCAAATGGCTTTGGTAGCCTGGGTTTGGTATTGCTCTTCTTGTGGCTTGGAGGTTAATGGGAGTAGTACATGATTAGGAGAGACCATTAGGTTCATTACCATACCTTCAAAGTCATCTCTAGGGTTAATAGAGTTGCTAATTTGTGAATGGGCATTTTCAACCTATGGTTGCCTCAAATTAATTAACTGGAATATAACTTTAGTAGTTTAAGACTTTTGTGGAAAGGTGCAAAACCTTATATGAATTACCAAAGTCATTTGGGCAAGAGACCAATGACATGATTGAAAAAAAAACGTTTGGTTACTTTTCAATTCACAAGACTAAAACTTAGAATCACAAAACTTCATGTACCAAGATTTTTTACTCAATTATAATATTCTTAACCTTCTCCTCCCTAGTGTTGTTTTAAGTCCCTTCATTTACTCCCAAGGATCAATACATGTGTGAAGGCATCAAAGTTCACAAGGTGATTTGAAGATTCTCTCCAAGACTTTTCACAAATCTTCTAGGAAGGCTAAGTAGGCCTTGAGATCTTCACATCTTCCGTCATCTTTCTTTTCTAGTCTTTGATTTCTATCCATTTGTGAGTGGGGAGAACTCAAAGCAAGAGAGTGTGGCCATTTCATGCTAAGGTAGAAGGAAACCATTAATTGATCTAGTGCCAAGGGTAGAGATTTGCCAAGTCTCCTTATTGATGCCAAGATTGAATGGCAATATATATGGCTTCAATTGGATCAAGGAAGCATTTGAAACTTTAATCTCACAAAGGTTGTTCGTGATGTTGGAAATAGTTATTCTCAAACTCCCATAAATCTGAGTAGCTAGGAAGAAATCGACTGGTTCCTAAGGTTATGAACCCCATTTTTTAAAAATTAAACTTCTATTTTTGAGTTTAGTTCAATTTTGAAAATTATGTGTTTGGTTGCAGTTTGTTCCGTTTATAAGTTTTAGTGGACTTTTCAATTCAAGTTGCAAAAATATAATTGCTTATTTTGTAGCATGAACTTGAACAACATTAGTAGTAACTTCCTTGTCAATAAGTAAATTGCTTTCAAATATACTTGGAAAAACCCAAAAAGCTCTCAAAGGTTAGGCAACAACTTTTGGGTGGAATGTAAATAGGACTTTAGCTCAATTGTTTTGCCAATTCATTAGATTTTGACATTTCACAACAGTTGGTGACTTCATCAATTATTTCTACAACACATGACCTTGTGTTACAATGTGATCAACTTGTTCTAAAGTAAAGTTGCAATTCAAGCGATCTAGTCAAATTTAGGATATATATATATATATATATATATAGAGAGAGAGAGAGAGAGAGAGAAGGGGAATTATGCATCAATGTTTATTTGCTTTGCACATTGAATTTGATGTAAATGCATGTTTATATTATATATTTTATTAATTGCTTCATTTTATAAAACTCCAATATTCTAGAAAAACATTCTTTATGCTTGTGAACTCTTTACAAACCTTGTAAAATGACTAGCAATAGGGGGGGGAAATGATTAATAAAAAAGTAAGATTCAATCACTTTACAAAAGAGGTCACCTTGCAAATCTTTGGGTTGAATCACCAAAAACTCCAAACCAATTTGCATTGGGTTATGCCAATGTATGTCAAACCTATGTCCACTACTACAAACCAAGTTTTCTATGCTAATTTTTTTTACAAATTTAATCATATTTTAATCATAAAAAAAATTAATAAAAAAATGACTTCAATCATAACAAACAATTATTTTTTACATAAACTTATTGAATTGGTGCTAACTTAAATGACTGAAATGAATGAACAATTAATTAGCATGGAAATTTTTATTAAAATATATTATCAATAATTTATCAATAATTTCAATTTCAATTTTTTTTTAAAAAAATTGATTGAACTATGGATGGATCCAAGTCATCATCCCCTTAAATATGTGACTCCAAGCCTTTTTTTTCTTTTGTTTCTTTGAGTGGACTATGAATGAACTTGTGATGAATCATTGGACCTATGATTCATGTATGAGATTTTATTTATATTATTTATTTCTTGCCACATTATCATGACTATTTTTAGTCATGTAAGTGATGATCATAATATGTTCAAAATGAGACTTGAACTCTCACTTCTTCAAACATAATCCAAGGTCTTTACAATCACATCATGGTGACATGAATTGTTATTGCAAAAAATATAAATAATTGTATAATTTGAATTTTGTACGTTATAGTCTTGTTACATAAAAGATAGTTTCATAATTAAATTGATTCCACATGTCTTTTATTTTTAGTTTCATAATTACATTGAAATTTAAAGTGTCTTTTAATTCCAAAATGTAAAGTAAGTACATTAGTAGTAATTCTAAATATTTACTTCAAAAAATCAAATGTAATGTCTTAAATAAAACTTATTTGGGTTATAGACACAACATGATTTTTTATTAACATTCATTTCATTTCAGTTTTGCATCTAATTTAATTCCAAGTGTCAAAATATTACACTAATTTAATATTTAAATTTGGGATTTAAATTTGAGCATAATATTTCTATTCAATTTTTAGTTCTTAAACCTCGCAACAAATTGAATTTGACTTTTGAAATAACATAATTAGAATTCATATTTTTAAAACTTGAAATGTAAAGACATTACAATTAGTTTTTAAAAGTATCCAAGAAATCTTAATGGAATATATTTTATTATAATGTATTAACTATATTATTCTCTAATAAAATTAATTAATGTACTTAACTGAATGTAATTATGTAATTTAGGAATAAAAATTTGACTTCACATGTGAAGTACATAATTATAAAATAGATTTTACAATTTTGTATGCTTTTGAAATTACATTTCTAAATGTATAAGAATCTAAAAATATGAGAATCATATGATATAAATTATAAATTTTCAATCTAATATGAATTTTTAAAAATAATTAAGTTCCAAAAATAATTTTTAAATTTTTAAATTTTAATATTGCACATGAAATGTAGCATCCATAATAACATTACAATCATATGCCATAGTTCCTCCAAATGCAAATCACTACACCAATGCCATCCCTAAGGAGAGTCTCAACACTCTGATTAACTATATTAGGTCAGGAGTTGCAAACTCGAACATTCAACCTTGGTTTCTTGAGTGAACTTACTATCTTGCAGAAAGTACCACTCAAGTTGGCTACCATCCACCCTATGACTTTACAACCCTTTGCTTCATGGATGAAAATTTACTATGGAATGACCAACCCCTTGCCCATTGTTTTGGGTAAGGTGTCAGGCAAGCCCATTGGGGTGAGCTTGGTAACACAACCAATATAGTGAGCAAGCTCAAAATCATTCTATGGTGTTAAGGTCTGCGGTGGCAGATTCAACAATTTTTTGAAAAAGTTCTTGTTGAAGTGTTATAATTGGGGTTTAGGGTTTAGGATCAAATAATGGGGTCAAGAAAATGACATAATCTGCTACCCCCAGAACTTTAATGTTGTAGCCTCACTCTATGTGGATAAAAAGAGGACATCTCAATTCTCAATAGCAATGGTTATGTTTAGAGACCAGCTCATTACTAGACCAAAAAATGGTTTTGGAGCTTTTGAAACCAAATTAAGACACTAATAAGCCTCAAAGAAGAAGTGAGGAAATATTGGAAAAACAATCAATGGTCATCAATGAATAAGAGCCTCATAATTTTGGAGTTTTTGGTGTAGGGTGGTAAACAGCTGAGGGCTGGGCCATTCTCCAAATAATGGGCCCATGAGACCAGTCCGCCCCCCAAGGACCCATTATTTTGGGAACATCCCAGCTTGAGGATGTTGCAACTAGTGTAAAGCTTGCTCGATGAGGGCCCACAAAAGCTGGGTGAAAGCCCAACAAAGATCTGTTAAAACTGGGTGAACGAGACAAGTCTTGGGAAATCGTGGCCATCCGTTCACATTCGACGGTCATGGAGGAAGAAACGCCTGGCTCGCGTAAAAAACTAAAAACCCGTTTTCAGTTTGAATTTTTTTGCCCGATTCGTTGAACACTCTCTCTCTCTCTCTCTCTCTCTCTCGCTCTCTCTCTCTCTCCAAACGGTGCTCACAGAGCAGAGCAGAGTCTAATTCGTCTATTCCTCCAAATTTTGTGGAAATTTCTTGTTTGTTTGTTTGTTTGTTGTTGTGATTAGATTTGCAGGTTCTGATCATGGCTGCAATTTGCGCAAAGTTGTAGTCTCCTCAGACGTCTGAAGATTCTCTTCAACTTGAGCTCTTTGGAGGAATTCCAAGCCGCAAAAACCATGCTCCATTCGCTCCGCGCTCAGATCCTGCAAGTTATACGCAATCTTCAGTACTTGCTGTACTCCGGTTGATGCTGTCGTTCTTCAACTGATTCTTTCAAGGTAAACAGAAGGTCCAACGTGTATCTACAGTCTATTCCTCCAAATTTGTGGAAATTGCTTTTTTGTTGTGGTTGTCATCTTCGTGATTAGCTTTGTATTTAGTTCTTGTACTCTCCTGAGACGTCTGAAAATTCTCAACAATTTCAGCCCCTTCAGAGGAATTTCAAGCCGCAAAAATCATGCTCCATTCGCCCCCCATGATCCTGCAAGTTCTACACAATCTTCTGCACATTCTGCAAATCGGTTGATGTTGTCGTTCTTCTCAGATTTAACTGGTTCTCTCAAGGTAAACAGAAGGTCAGACACGTATATACTCTCTATTCCTCCAAATTTATGGAAATTGTTTTTTTGGTTGTTCCTGTCGTCGTCGTGGTGATTAGATTTGCGAACTTAGTTCTTCTAGTCTCCTGAGACGTCTGAAAACGCTTGTGAATTTCAGCTCTTTAGATGAATTCCGAGCCTCAAAAATTATGCTCCATTCGTTCCGCATTCAGATCCTGCAAGTTATACCCAATCTTCTGCACTTTGTGTACTTCGGTCGATGTTCTTGTTCTTTGTAGATTCAACCGATTCTCTAAAGGTAAACAAAAGGCTCAACATGTATGTGCACTCTATAATTCCTCCAAATTTGTGGAATTTTCTCGTCGTCGTCGTTGTCGTTATTAGATATGTGTTTAGTTCTTCTAGTCTCCTGAGACGTCTGGAAATTCTCATCAACTTCATCTCCTTAGAGGAATTCCGAGCCGCAAAAACCATGTTCCATTCGCTCCGCATTCAGATCCTGCAAGTTGTACGCAATCTTCTGCACTTGCTGTATTCCGGTTGATGTCGTGCTTCGCAGATTCGTACTGATCTCTATAGTTGGACAGTATGTGGCTGAATCTATCTGTGTGAGTGGTGACGCGTCTGTAGTTGTGAATTGCTGATGAAATATAGCTATCGTCTTTAGATTGTTCCCGTTTCAAATTGTAACTGAACATCGTACATTCTGTGGCTGGTCATATTGTCTGCTCTCCACATGTCCAAATATGCAGACTCGGAAGTTGCTGTTGCTTCGTGTCCTTGATTAAAGGAAACGACGGAGCTTCTGCAAAGTTCACATCTCTCATCACAGACGCTGTGAAGAGAAAAAATTCAGATCGGTAGCTGAGCAAGATTTTGGCGCAGCAGCATCATGGGACGTCCATTGGACCGCACAGCGATTTACCATGGCCGATCAGATCACGCGAACGTGAGAATTAGACAATTGCATAGACCATTGTCGAGAAACTCGACGTCGCTGCAGCAAACTCATCGGCGAGCTGCTGATCATACTCGTGCAACGTCGGTAGCAGCTGGGGCTCCACTCCCAGTGCACAATGTCGGATCAGCGTCGACATGGACATCATCATGGAGCAGGCCACCACGAGCTTGGCATCTGCTGAATCTCAAGACGATGAAGCCCGTCAAGAGCTACGCTCAGCTCTCCCGTATCATGCAGAACCTGGGCTGGTTTTTCTACGTCACTCCCCAGCGAGACCTGTGGTGTACATGGTGGGCTTGTCACGAGTCTCATGTTCAGCATGCCTGTCTCCCATATCCCCATATTGGTAACTGCAGTACATTGTCCCCTACCCGTCTGATTACTCTTCCTTTCCTAAAATCTCCATGTCCCTTTCGTTTGCTTTGATTCTTCCTGAAATCAGGCAGGAAGAATCGGTTATGCTACCCATTCACAGACATGGAAGAATCGATCAATGCTACCCATTCACAGACTTATTTTCTGGGAAGAATCGGTGGTGATAGGGGATGTTGGATTTGCTATCATCACAGGAGTGGCGACCAGGACAGAATTGAAGCAATTTGTCAAGAGACTGGAGTATGCAGGTCTTGTTGGCGTCTTTGATGTGGAAGCAGGCGAATTGCCAGGGTCAAGGCTCCGAGACGACATCAAAGCTGGAAACATCCAAGTGTCTCTTGCTGTGAAGGGTACAAATCGCCAGATAGAGACATATAAAGATCTCGCTGAGGTACACACACTTCTCACAAAAAGGAACAGAAATTAGTGCATAACCTTGGGTTGCAGATATATGGGGGAAATGAAGAGAATAGAGGAATATTTTTGGGGGGTTGTGATCTCATTTTGTTGAATCCTTTGAATTCACAGGCACTGGTGGTGCGAGGTTGGAAACGAGTGAGTGACAATCACTTCTACAGATTTGAAGGCAGCCTTATCACTCCCAACTGCCATGTGATCTCAGTCATCCACATGCCTGTCTTGCAGAGCTTCAGGCAAGTGTGTTTGGATGATCTGGAGAGTATCGTGCTGTTGACAGGTTCCCTTTTCTACCTCCACTTCAACAATGTGGTGGCCATGGACTCTAGCCTCTCCACACAGGTCAGACTATCTCTTGGGTTTTCTGGAAAGTTACTGGCAATTTGTGATGAAGCCCCTCCTAAGAACTTTGTGGTGTATCAGTGGTGTCTTGACTTGCAGGGGGAAATAGGGAAATGATTCTCACATACAGGTAATGGAAATCAACTGTACATAATCTGCAGCAAAACATGCTTAGTTTGTGGGGTCTAAACAAAATAGTTGGGTTCTCCACCTTGCATCATGCACAGATTTTAACTCCTGAAAGTTTTTCCATGACAGAACCACATGAGTACCAGCACCAGCAACTCATCATCTCTGTCTCTGCTCACAAATGATGAGAATGGTGAAGAATTGAACCAAGAGAGTAACAAAAATGGAGAAGAAGTTCCACCTGCAGAAGGAGGAGAGCACGTGGATGAGGGGAAAGAGGCAAGCAAATGATGTATCCCAGAACTTACACTACATGTATATATGTATCTGGATTACAACTGAGGGGTTCAAGGAACGGCCAAAAACATCAAGTATGTGAGTAAAGATGAGAATGAGAAGCTCTGTTCTTTTGTAGCAGAGTAGAAAGGGCAATCTGCCCAGTAAGACAAGGAAAGACAAAACAGGGAGACGTGGTCTGAGTCCATGGTGATGTAAATGCAGCCAAAAACCTAGGTAATTATTGATTTAGTACAACTGGTACAATTGCATATTCAGTAGGTGCACATTGCCAATCTTTTCTTATTGTGAAATGGCAGATTGTGGTAACATAATCAGCCACTTCCTTCAAAAGCTCACACAAGTTTCAATCTATTAGGACCAAAATTCCAGTTTGAGCATTTTCAATATGTGTTACCTATGAGGTTATATAGTTCAGTCTTGCAACAGACCACCAAATGTTCTACATATAGTGGTTTTTTTAGTAGTATGAAATTCCACCTGTGCATGGTTTACCATTACCTTGAAGAGACTTCTTCTTCACCTTCAGTGCCTGAGAGGCTTAAAAAGCTCACAACATAATTCCATGTTAACAACTACAGCACCTGCAAATTGTATGTCATGGAAACAGACACGAGCATAGAAATAGAAGTAAATCTCATCATCATGATTATCAAGAAGTCTCCACCTGCAATTGTCTGTCATGGAAACAAACATGACCTTGAGCACACATAAGTAACTCTCATGAGTATTGAAGAAATCTCCACCTCCAAATTGTCTGTCATGGAAATAAACATGAGCAGATAAGTAAAAACTCTCGTGAGTATCAAGAAAATCTCTATACTTACAACTAAGAAAGCCAGGAGGACCCAAGGCAAAAATAATTTCCTTGGAAGTCAAAGACCAAACTCTCCAGAAAAGGACTGAAAACCCAGGAAAGAAGGAAAACGCACAAAAAGACAAGAACTTGAACATAAAACAATAAAACTAGCAGTAGGTATCGGCCAGTGTACCACTAACCTGAGTTTCTGTCGCAAGTCTAGAAGCCATGGGAAGACTCTCTCAGTCATGATACTGGCTAGAAGCTAAACAAAACAGAGGGGGAAAACAAAGAGAAAAAAGGAGAGAAGAAAACACGAGTATATAAGAGCTGTGCAACCTCTCTCAATGAGGAAATGCTCTATGCACACAGCAAGAGAATCATTGGCACTGTTATACCAATATCCAACAAGATCATACATTGTTCCATTCCAGTTTTTGTAGCTTGAAATGAGCTACAAGTATGGCTAGTATGCACAAAAGTGGCCTCCATCAATATCCACAGTCATTGTGAACCTCTACTACATACTCCTAAAGCTAAAAGCAATCACTGTATGTGTAACTCAAACCTAAAACATGCAAGTTCAGTGCTCTCAAATCTGGTTTGCGCCAGAATTAGCAAGAATAGATCTCTGGACCTACCTATGATTTTCCTGGACTCAAAACTTTGAATGCTTTCAAGGTTTTTCCAACCTTCAACATATTCAAGGCATGAGACTGTATCAGCTGAATTCCCACCGCCCCCCTCTCACAGTGGGGAGAGTAGTACATCAGCCATATCCTTCTCTCATACATTTCTGAGTGCCTATGCTGTAAGAGAATCAGCTATTACTCTAGATGCTCGTGACAAAACTAAAGGACCAAGGCTGGGCACCTTCATTTATGCCCCCATGGCTCCCTGGTAAATGTGGAGGTGTTTGTATGACATGCCACCATCAACGCTTTGCTTCTTCTCCAAAGAACCTAAACTTTCCTGCAGCCACAAACAGAATCAATTGTGCCCAACTCAATACTCAATATCTGTTTAGAGATGCAGGGTGAGAATATGGCTGAATAACTCTCATCAGATTGGAGCTGTTATACTTAATAAGATGTTCACAAAAGAAGAAATGCAGCTAACATGAAAAGTAACAAACTATGAACAATGTGTGAGACTCAGGGCTGAAAGCTACAAGCATATCTTTGCCATGATTCTCATTGGACTTCACACCATGCATTTTAGAGTAATGAGGGTCTCACAATCACTCACATTGCAATGATGAATAGATCAGAATATACCTTGGAAGCCATATCCTCATCAGTGTCCTTGTTGCTACCACCACTGTTGCTGCTGATGATGCTGGAAGGATTTCTGGTTCTCTCCCTGGAAGCCTTCTCTACCACCAGCTGTTTCATAATTGCACCCTCCTCAAGTTCTGGGTTATGATTCCAGTAGTTGCCAAGAAATGTCTTTGCACCATCAAGGCTGGGAAAGTATGGTGGCTCAAAGTAAATTTGAGAAAGGGCATCTGCAGCTGAGATCTCTGTCTGTAATGAACCCTTATATTCCCCACTCCCCATCACTGCAATCACAAGCTGCTGATAGGAGAAATAGAACTGTCTGACTGCAGCTTCAACGGCTTGAAAAGCTTGCAAAAGATGGATGGTGGATGAGTGGTAAGCCATTTGTCGACTATATGGAGCTACAGCATGGGTGCACATGCCATGAGAATGGAACAGATCCATCACTGCTTCTTGAAGCCTTGGTCCTCCCTTAGGATCCGCTTCCACTCCCACCACTTTCGGCACCAGATGTCGAAGCTCTTTACAACCCTTTGTAACTTTGCGCAGCATGGTTGATCTCAAGCAATAAGCACCTGATCCACAATATCCAAAAACTGCAAAGCTCAGTTCAAGTTCCCTTCCTACAACGACAAAGCTATACTATTGGAGATAGAGCAAAGTCTTTGAGAACTCATCATACTCAGAAACAATGATAAAACCACCAGACAACCACCTGAAAAAGTAACTTCAGACACAAGGGTATGAGATTAAAGCAGAGAAATCTCCACAACAGCACTTAGAAGGTGATACAACAATCATTGTGTTCATGACCCTATGAGTCACTCACAACGTATCAGACCATCACCTTCATCACAAATGGCATTGATGAGCTGCCATGACTACCCACTGACTTCATCTGCTCCTGACGGTGGGTGTAGTAAAAAATTGTATAATAATTATCCCAAAATTTGACATAAACTATTATTTTGATGATAAAAAACAACTTGAGATACAGCACATTTTTACCTGCTCCAATGTGCTCTACACTGGTGTCAACTCCAAGTTGAGAACTGGTGTTGATAGCAAGTTCATGCTTCAGTTGCATAAAGTCATCAGGATCCATGATCTGAAGTAGGTCCATGTTTGAAATCAAAAGTTTCCACACCCTTTCTACAAGCCAGCAAATCTTGGCAGCTGCTTCAGAATTACTGGCTTTCACCTTCTCTTCAACAGTTTCCAGCAAGCCCTGAGCTACTTCCAACCATGCCTCCATAATCTGATGAACTGTTGAGAGAGTGTGGTCCTCTGGATGTCCCATAGCTGATTGCCTGCATGCATAAATCTGACACCCAAGAAGGCAAACTTTGAATGCTTTGATAATGCCATGTAAGAGACTGTGAAAGAAACTTGTGAAACAATTACCACCCACAATTGTTGATGAAACCTGAAATGGGTGCTCTGTTAGAAAATTACTATAAACTATGCTTAAACAGGACCTCCAGATCTTTCTTCTGGAGCTTTCAATAAGACCCATCAATCTATGCTGCTTTGGTCGTCTTCACAGATCCTGTCCGAAGGCATTATGAGTTAAGGAACCAGAACCCACGACGCCTGAAACTTTTCTCTTCTAGACTGTCCATAAACCTGAAAGGCACACGAATGTCACCACCACAACCATCAATCGCGCGAAAATCTTACCTCCAGTGGGGTGCAGATCTTGTCATACTCGAGAATGGGCTTCCCAGTAAGATTAGGCTCCCCAAGCCCGAGGGTGAAGGGCGCACGAGCCATGTGGCTTTCGATGGCAATTTGCAACCTGGCTCCCACGCTCTGCGCTGTTCTCCAAGCGGCGAGTCGAGGCAGAAGGCTTTCCTGGCTAAGTCTACTCACCACCGCTCTCGATCCCGATTTGTGCCACACAACATGAGGCGACGACTCCGCACCCACATGGCTTGATGGCTTGATCGTCGGCGCTTCTTGATCCCTCTCCACTATGCAAGAGAGAAGTTCCAACTGCATATTAGCCAAAGACTCCAACCGCCGCAGCCACTCATCGCCATCGATGTAAGGCCGAGTATCACACAACACGGAAGAAATCATTCTGAACACCATCTCCAAGCCGTGCAACGCAGGTTTGACGATGCGCTCGTTAGGCCAAACCTCAGGGTAGAGTCGCGTCTGCCATAGCCGCCGCAGCTCAGGAAGATGGAGATAAAGCTCGTACCCTTCAACTTGAGCTGGCGATGGTTGCACAAGCGCATCGATGTCGCAGTTCGCCAAAGAGACTGACAACGGCGTACCTGGAAACAGAGCACAGTGCACTCCACCCAGGGTTCCGGTCTTCAAGCGTCGTGGATCCATGACGTCACTGCGATTATGCGCCATGGTCATGCAATACTGGAAGACGCTCGCAGAGTACTGATTGACAAGCCGGTGGAACACGACAAAAGCAACGCCGGACTCGAAGAAAGAAAGACGGCAGAGGAGGTTCTTCTGAACTTCTGTCCTTGTACGAGGATTGTAGAAGATCGAGAACGAAACGCGATCATTTCCTGTTCAAGAAACTCCTCAGAGCTCTGATTGAAATCTGGAACAAACTCTCCGAACGCTCAAATCTTTCCGTTTCAAAGCTCACACAATCTTGTCGATACAGAGCACAGATCTTGCAGAACCTTCGCTTTTCCAGGATCACTATTAGAAGATGGCAAGCACTAGCTCTGCGACCGAATCGGTTCAGAAGAAATCCTCTACTACGTAGACATACACTTGTTATGAGAAATAGACAGAAAGATTCACGAACATCAAAGGAAGGACCGCACACTCTCCCAGGCAGAAAAGTGATTAGGATCTGTTTCCTGGAACAACAAAAGCTCACAATACGAGACTTGACGGCTCTGTATCCCACTCCTGGAACGCTCTATATGCAAATCCGAAGGTCTACAGCAAACACAAAACACTTCACTTTGTCGTCCTGCAACACTTTTTTGAAAAATCTCACTACTGTCCGTCGCCTTCGCTCAGTCTCGAGAACGCGTTCTTGCAAGCAAACAAGCTGCAAATGCAACTCTCTCTCTCTCTCTCTCTCTCTCTCTCTCTCTCTCTCACAGTGCGCACTCAGAGTTCCTAAATCTCTCTCAGAAACAACAACACTATCCAGGAATCTGGAATCCTGCAAGAACAAGCGCTGGCGTTCATTCTTCTGCTTTCACGTTCTTGCTCACGTGTCGTGTGTATTGCACGATGACAACAAGGGATATACTCAGACGACACGAAAATCTCTCTTCTGTTTCTCTCCCGCGTTCTCTAATAACTCTTCATCTCTCTCTTTCTTCCTCTCTCTCTTTCTTCCTCTCTCTTTTTCTCACTCCTCTAAACACAAACAACTTGCGACTCCGCCTTTCTCTCTCTCATCCATAGGCTGGAATAAAAAGGCAGCGAGAATCCCCGGATGCGCGTGAACACTCTCACAGTAATATTATTATTCCAGCAGGGTTAGGCTAATCCATTGCTCTTCTCCCGGTCTAAGCTCCTTCCGTTCCTCCCCTTCCCTTCCCGTCACACCAGTCTCCCTCCAGATTTCCCCCCCGCCACGCCTTCCTTCCTTCCTTCAACGTCCGTCCACCTCAGATCGGTCCACCAAAAGCCTACACCAGTACCTAGTGGATCATACAAATTGCTGACACAATAGTAAACACAACAAACCCCCCCCCGCCCCAAACCAACAACAACAACAGTCGCCGCACTGATCATAATACGCAACCACAAAACACGGAAACAAAAAATAGTTATATCCACAGTAAGCCAAATGGAGAAAAAAAAAGTTTTAATTCAAACACGCGCTCGTGACCGCTTCTCCGTCTTCCCGTAACCTTCTCGGACAGAAGACAGAAACAAAATATTGCGCAAAAAATAGAAGAAAATCAAACACGCGCGCGCTTCCGTCGTCGTCTCCTTCGCCACCGTAGACTTGACGAACAGGTGGATGATTAACTACTCACTAATTACACACTAAATCAACTCACTAATATGATTTGCGACAGTACTACCAATCAGCGTTGTTCGTTGGTGAGAAATTTCGCCAAATGCGGAAACTAAGATTAAAAGCGGAATATTCTCTAGCAATATTTCTTTTTCCTTAAAGCAAATCGCCAAATTCGACCATAAACATTTTCAAAAACAATTTGCCACATTTGCACTAAATGGTTTTTTTTGGCCAATTTTCGCCATTTGGCGAAAAAACATTCATGTTTTAGGCAAATCTGGCTATTAACTAAATTTGGGGTACAAATATTTCGTCAATCTTCTACATCCATGGAGACACAATGAAAAAACCAAAATACAGGAATCTGGCGATTTTTTTTTCTTTTTCTTTCCTCACTTCAGGCGATGCAAACACTTCAAAATTACTTCATTTTGGAAATTTTTATTTGTTAATTCGCTTTTTTGGCGAAATTTTGCCAGGAAAGAAAAAAAGGTCAATACAGTTGTAAAAGTACGGTAGATGTTTCCCTTCTCTTTCTTGTTTCTTTTCTTTTCCAATTCTTTTACATAACGGAACGGATAAAAAGCCATTCTAGCTGGCATGGCTTATCCTTTTCTTTTTCTTTTATTAGTAAGTACCTAGTACCTTCTTTACAGTACTCGGTACCTAGTAGGGCGTAGCTACCTACGAGTTCCCTGTTCGTAGGTGGACTCTTCAACGTGTGCTTGTAGAGTATAATTATCATTACCTAGGGACCCCAAAACCCCGCGCGTTCACACCTGGCGTTTCCAGAGATTACCGTCTGATTTTGGGAATTTCGAAGACAACCATTGGCCTTTTCCCGCCTGCCCTTGAGCCTCGTTGGACAACAGCCATTGGGCAGCAACGTCCCATTCGGCCTTTGGCCTTTCGGTACATTGGCCGTATTAGTGTGTTAGTCCTATTGGTTTTCGGCCTCCCATTTTGTCCTTCCGGAAGTTGGGGGGGGGGTAGGGAAGGTGTGGTAAAATAATAATTAAAAAAAAATTGGGTATTTCATGTTTAAAATTTTTGGTAGGAAATGTTAGTTTTTTAAAAAAGGAAATTGGGCATGGCTTGTTTTAGGGTTCACTAATTGAGACTTGTAGGGTTTTTGTTTGTAGGGGGTGGTGCCGCAAAAGACAACTTACATCTCATGTTCATATTTTCTTTGGCTCCTTGCTTTGAAAGAGGATGAAAGACGACAAACAAATATCCATAGCCGACTTTTTGTTTGCTCTGATCGGATATTAAAAAGCACTGAAAAAGTCACACACATTTCCTAAAGGTCGGCTTTTCCTTTACTTCTCATACTTATTTGGAGATTTTTTTTTTTTCTCCACCTCAAGTGGCTTTCTATTTAAAGGGGGGTGCAAGCATTTGTTAAGCTTTCTCCACTAACTAATTGGATATGCCCCCCTGAATATCTGTTCAATAAACTCCCTATTTTTTTTTTGGGTTCGGGTTGCTTCTAAACATTATAAAATCTCCCAACCTAGGACTAAATCAGTGTCTCCTACTCCAAAACTTCATTATAAAGGTCTCTCATCCTAAGACTAAATCCATGTCTCCGACCCCAAATTTAACATTTTTTCAGATGAAATGTAGCGTCTGTCTAAAGGAACATCAAGGAACCTCTCGCTCAAGAATATGAAAGTACAAGTTTCGGTGCCAGTTCACCCTGGCCAAAATCACTTTTCGGATTGAGAAAAGTAAACCATGACAAAGAGTCATGAAATTTTGGAATGGTTAGCAAAATTAGACCGTTGTAATTACTTGCTAATTAATTTTGAAGATGGTTTGAAAGGGTAAAACTCCAAAGAAGTCCAAAGGGATGGATGGAAGGACTCAATTCTTTTCCATGTTCAACCTCATTAAGACTCATTTTGGTTCTTACTTAGCCCATCCATTATTAACAACTTTTAAAGAGTTTAGAGAGTCATGCTCACGAGGCTATCGGTCAACTACACACCCCCCCCCCCCAAAACCAAGCGACCATTTCAAAATGATATGGGACATTGTTGACTTGATTGCCATTAGATTAAAACTCACTACAACGCATTATTTTGCTCAACAAACAACAACAACAACATGTGCAATTTAGAATCCTTCCTCAATGGATGAGGAATTTTGCTTTTTGGAGCTACAATTTTTCTTTTTGTCTTTGAATCTCTAGAATCTTCTATCAAAAATCCCTTCTCCAATCCGTGTATAAAAAATGTATAAACTAAGTATAAACCATGTGTGCAAAGAAACGTTTCAAAACATTCTTGCTTTGCTTTACTTTACTACACAAGTTTGTTGGGTAATCAACAAATTCATTATCCTTCAAAAAAAAGTCTCCCTAGGGGATGGTATTTTGCCATCATTAGGAAGTCATGATGAGGGTTTAGTGTTTGATGGAGTCAAATGGCAATGGGCTAGAAATCAACTCAACAAATCAGGTTAAGAAATTGGACCTTGGTTGGATTAACCATGACCTTCAAATTTGATTAACAAAATTTAACTTTGGTTTGATTAACAAGGGCATCACCCTAAAAGTTGTGGTAATTTGGTGTAAAATCTTGAACATGAATGCTTTGATCTGGAGGAATTCAGGATGGAAGAAATAGAAAAGATCTTCACTTCAAAATTTCACATGTCAACCATCCTATGTATATTTTTTACTCGTGTTTTCCAACCTCGAAGAATGCAATACTCTTTGGCAATAGGTACTCCAAGTTAGGTACATATTATATTCATCAGCCAACCTCGTTTTCCAAATATGGTTTCCAGGACATGTCTATTAGTAGCAAATAGATCACTACAGTATGAATAGCAGCTCTATGCGATTTTTAGACTATACATAATCTCTACAAATAGGCATGTACCTCCAGATTTTGTGAGTGTGAAAATTTGCATCTCTTTGGTCACATGATCTCATCATCACCTCAAAATTTTCATCTCCTTCCCAATATAAATACTTTGTGATACCCATTTCCTTCATGGTAATTATATTTTTAGTTTATATTCCATGTTCATCAATCATGGGAATGTGGACAACTTTGGTTGCCTAGTTGGGAAAATCAACTCGTCATCCGAGGTTGCTCTTGGACGGCTGGAGTGTGCAGGTCTAACTATGCCCTTCATTTGTATCATTTAATCATATAGAATCTAAGCTAGCCACATCACTCATAGAGAGATGACTTGCAAGGACCTGGAATCTGCCATCCACAGCCCTTTCTTCCCTTGTACATTGCAAACCCTTCTCAAGATATGTCATTCAACAAAGTATGGGCTTTCAACTTCAATCACTTGGTTTCGATGACCTCTCTTATGCTTTGCTGGCTCTTAGTATTCGCGCCTTCCTGATTTTTCTTGACCTTAAGATTCTCCAGAATTTTCTAGAGTTGTTTTACTTGCCCACCTAGAATTGGCCCCGTTTTAAAGTACTTGGCAGGGCAAGCCCATAGTTAAGCTACTACTCGGAAACAACCAAACTATTGCCTCTCCATGGCATTCACAGCTATTAGTCATTTAAGAATCGGCAAGACCTGCCAATTAGGTCTATTGATGACACCCCCTATTGAATGGCCACTTCTTTCCACTTCAGAAAGAGAGCTAGTCAATTGGAAGTGAAATTATGATCTAACAGCTAGTAACATTTTCAAATGTGCTACTGTACTGATTTTGCCTTTTTTTTAAAATTTATTATTTATTTTTGGCACAAACGGCAAAAAAAAAAGAGGAAAAAAATCCATTGCCAAAACAAGGAGAACAAAACAATTTGGGAGTGGAAGTTTGCAATAACTTATCCCAATGTAGATTGTCCGAGTGCATGCTTGTGCTCCAGCAAAGCAAAATCTGATGTGGAAGTTGAGCATGCAGGTCTTTGCCAGGTAATGAATTGGTGTATAAAAATCATTGTCATGCAAGTTTGCAACAGATATCAACCTCATTTCAATATATTCATGCTTTAGTTTATCATCCACAAAGGACCTTGAAATGACACCCGGCAGAAAATTGGACATCTGAGGCTCTCTTTCCATTAGGCTGTTATGATCACAGTTACACACAGTACGGTACTTTTGGATCAGAGTAGTCTAATGAAAAGCCAGTGAAATGGAGCCATACTTCTTGTGGCATGGGCAAGCATGTTCCATTCGAGAGATGAGTTGGAAATCTGAAAATAATTCATGTTAAGAACCTTAGGAACACTTCTTGTGCAAGAAATTTCTAGAGATCTTTTATTAAAAAACCTTTCAAGTTTTTAAATGATAGATGATGACACATTTTTAAAACATTTTTTCACTTATTTTGACTCACACTCATCTTAGAATTCCTGCATTTGGTCAATGCTATGAGAACTAAGAATCGAACTATGAGTCAAGACGCACCATATGGTGACATTTGTTACCTTTTTTTAATTGAAACTTATGTGCAAGTAGAACGTGGCTAGAAAGTAGCTAGATTGTCAATTTATTTACATTCATTGGTCATAAACTTTTAACCCAACTGTTATGCGAGGGCCCACATTAGCTTAGTGGCTTCCCATTCGGGTATTGTGATCATAGCTTGTTGTGTGTTAGTTGCAATGGGAGTAACCCAATGGAAAGAGACCCTTAGTGACTCACAAGTTGAGTCATAACTCACATACCTTTGTATTTGGTCTATGCTTGACCTGTAGAGTTGTGAGGTGATTTTGGGCAGAGCTAGATGAAACAAATGTAATGGAAACCTATTGTGAGGGCAAAATCGATGATGATCTGGCCAGGGTGAAAAAATGTCCACATTGGTGTACCTTCACCTTCTTCAGTTTGGCCTTGTAGTGACTAAGGAAGTGTTGAATTTGGACTCAAAGACCTTGATATTGATCTTGAAATGCCTGGGACTTCATGACCTTGAAATAAATGGTTGGAATGTTTACTATTGTTAGAAGCAACCTAAAAAAAAAATTCCGCGGTACTAGTATGTGTACTGGTCCACCCAAGGCTGATCATAAGAGCCTATTGGAAGAGGCCCTTAGAGCAGCTCCAGAGGTGCTCAGTAAGTGATCCTGCAAATTAAAATTAGACGACCAAAAGTCAAAACATGCAATTTGGCTTGCCAGAACAGTTTTGACCCAGCATTTTCGCTCAATTTGCTGAGGCCGGTAGAACGTACAGCAAAACCATGTACAACAACACCTGCCACAGAAGAGTGTAATAAATCTGACCTGACCGTTTGTTCCCTGTTTCTCATTGGCCAATCGTAATGACTCAACCAGGTGGGTTGCTACTAGTAGTCTCCGACCTTTTTGCCGTCACGGTTTAACTTTTATCAGTGGGGTTGGAAAAAAAGTAAATAACTAAACTTGAATGCGAGAAAAAAACATTTGCAAGGTCACATACTGAGCACCCTGGACCTGCTTTTAGGTGTTAAACCTTTTGGGCTGTAGTGGCTTGTGGTGATTAACTTGCATAGTGACAATAAAGAACTTTTTTTTTATGTATGTACACTTTTGGTTGCTTTTTTGGCGAAATAATGGGCTTTGGAATTGGTGATCTCTTAATAAAATAAAATTGTCACACAAGTGTCTAGATTCTAGGGGCCACCTCCAAAAGGCAGTACCCTAAGCTCAAAGTTGGCTCCAGCCAGGGTTCTTGGTGTTGCCCCTTCATGTTCTAGCCTCTGGCTCCTTCGTACTTTGCCTTTGTTTTAGCCTTGGTGGGCACTTTCAGAGAGGCTCTAGATCACACTAGCTCAAGCTAATTTCTTATCAATAGTTCTGTTGGGGGGGGAGGGGGGGGGGTTTTAGGGTTTAGAAGAATTATTGTCCTCATAATGATATGTATCCTATTATTTTAATCTGAAATTTTAGTGGGTTTGATGCTTATTGGTGACAATGGGAAGATTTTGGAGGCTTTTATTCCTATCTCCTGAATCTACATGTTTTGTGCCTAAGTTTTAACAGAATGAATTATTCTTCATACAAGATTCAAGTTTTGGACATGACTTATTTTGAAAATTTGTGCCATGTAATTTGTACATATAAACTATTCACTGAAAACAGCCATACTGGATTTTGATTCTAGGACTGGGCCAAAATGGTCATCCCTAGGCCAAGATATCAAAAAAAAAGAGTTTAATTCTGAGTCCAGATGCCAAGAATGATTTTAACCATAAGTCAAAATATTCAAAATTATTCTTACCTAAGGCCAATATTCTCAAAAATATTTTAACCCTAAGTCCAAAAGCCCAAGCCAAAACATGCTTGGGCTTGTGTTTAAATTGTGTGGCTTACGGTCTTACACTAGGCCAAAACAAATTGATTTTTAAATATGTTTTTTTTGTCTATGGCGTAGGGTGACTTCACATTTGGCCCAAGGACATTTGGCTCATGGTGTTTGCAAGACATTTGTCTTAAGGTGTTGATAAGTCAAGTATTCTAAAACACTTCAAGTATCCCAAATTTTTAGGCCACTCAAAATGAGTAACTTTTTGGGCCTAGGTTGAGATTCTTTGTGGGCTACAAATCTTTTTGGGTTTGGGGGAAAATCTTTGCGAGCTTAAAGTTGAAATCTTTGTGGGCCTAAGGTGAAAATCTATTTGGTCTTAGGGTGAGAGTATTTTTGGGGCTTAGGGTCAGAATTGTTCACATCTTACATCTTAGAATCCTAGGGTTGGAAAAGCATTAAGGCCTAAGCCTTGAAAACCTCTTGTCCTAAGCTCTCAAACCTTATTATGATCCTAAGCTTTTAAAGACATTATATCTTAAGGCACCAAGTCAAGTCTTAGGGCACAAAATAATTTATATGTCTTGGGTTGGACCCTAGGACACCTGAATTACTCAAGGACAAATGAGATCAGTATGGCTCTGTAAACATGATTGTTGTTGACAAAACTGATTTTGTGGGGATGGGGGTTGGGGGAGGGGTAATGCTTTCTTCCTAACTCAGTAGACCTGTCAGCCTGAAGCTTTGAAACCCTCAATGGCTGAAGCCACCACACAGCTCCTCATCACAGCTGGGACTACCCAAAAGCTGACAACTGTATAGAGTAAGAGAGAGGGCTTTGGGGCTTTGTTGGCCTTGCCTACCAAGGCAAGGATATTGTGCTTAGATTCATTATAGAGTATAGTAGCTTAAGGGATTTTGGCCCATAGGTTTAGTTTTATGGAAGGAGTTTTGAAAGATGGATATTTTGGCTTGTGTTGAAACTTGAGCCAAATGTCCTTGAGCCTAATGTGAAATCAAAAACTCTGTCACTTTTATAACTCAAGTTTATAACTCTTATAATGATTGTAACTCTGTTACTCTTATAATATCTTGAAGGATTTTGGTTTCTTTTAGAGGATTTTTGAAGATTACATTTTTGCATGGTGAAATATTTGAGTTCCCATAATTCGTCTTTTGCCTTAAGATACTTTTTCATGTAAATGGCAAAGTCCACCATGTGACACACCCCTTGTTTTTCTTAGTAAAAGATTTGAGAGTCTTTCAGTACGGAAAATCCAATTTTCTTTTTTATCCAGGATAATTCTTCCATCACTACCCAGATCATCATCCTAAAGTCTTCGTCCACCATTGAAATCCATTGAAATTTCAGTATTGGTACTAAAAAGTCCTCCCTATTATGTACAACAGAGTGGGCATGGTTTGGCCGATTCAAGCTTCTAGTCAGCCAATGGTCATGCCCTGCCATGGGTGCGGCTACGGGCTAGCAAGGAGCCAAAATCAGCCAAACCCAACCCTCTCTCACATGTTAACCGCTATTAGAGCCAATGGTTGCACCTTGCCGAGGCCGTGGACGACTAGGGATGGAGAGGTCAAGGATGATGGTGCAAATAATGTCAGAGAGTATGTGGAAAGCTTTCTTGGATGGACTTGCCAAGGCAACCCAAGTTATTACTCTAGGAAACCAGTATCAAAACCCTCCAAAACCTTATTTATAAAAACACACCACATATTCAAAACATGTACAAAGGTATTAAAAACAAGGGGTAATTTAAACAACATCAACTTACAAACCATTGCTTTCCTTCCACAAGGAAAAAGGGTTTTTGTATGATTTTGTTAAAGTCCTTAATTAGGACATGTAAAACAATTAACCTTTAGTTACACCCTTAGGCTACCCTTAGCCCATTTTTTAAATCCTATTCCAATTCATCAATCTTGGCCACAACTTTGTCCTTTGGAATCCAACAAATTAGACCACCACATACAAATTGTAAATTGTATCTTATCCTCTTTTGAATTGATGAGCCCACTTTATTTGATTAAATTAATGAGCCCACTTATATCCTCTTTAAAATTGATGAGCCCTCAAGTGGATTGGGTAGCCAATTGTGCACCTAGTCTGTGTTGGTGGGAAGTAGTTGCAAAGCAGATCTGTAGTCTGTAGGTGAAATAGAGTCCACAAGAGGGTGAACCAACACCCATGTTGGTGGTACCTTTACCTTTTTGAGTGAGAGGCCATAATAATAAGCCCCAAAACATGATAGATTTGAACTCAGAGACTATAGTCTAGACTTAGCACAAGACATTTGTAATGTTTCAAAATAATTTTAAATGGATTTTGAGATTTTAACCATGGTACCAACATGGGTTATGGTTCACCCCAAAGGCCACAAAATGTTGCATACCTATGTCATAGGTGACATAGAGTTAAGAATGTTTAACACGATATGAAAATGTCCAATTGCACGCAAAAGGTTTCCTTCTCGAAGGGCAACTCCGTGTCTATCCACTAGCAACTCCTTGTCATGGGAGATTTGAGAACCATATTGCAACTCCTAAAAGATCAATTGCCACACCAATTTGTGCAACTTTCCTTGGGAAATTAACCTATGGGCAACATCTCCAAAAAGCTTGTTATACATACCTATATAATATTTCAACTTTTTCATCAAAAGGACACCACCATCTAGGGTGAGAAATGTTTATAACAAAGATCATATCCAGCTCTCATAGTCAGCTTGGCTTCCATGCAATCTCATGGACACAACACCACCCCCTACTCATCATATCCCATTTGTTATTATTCTCACAATAAACAACACAAATCGCCATTATGGCCACAGTGAACCATCACCCACCAGCACACCATCCACTGGATGCCTGTTATTTACTGAGTTGTGGATGAAACCTCAACTGAGTTAATATTTGGTTTCACCTTGGTAACCAATTCTGTAAGAAATAGGTCTCATATATAGGTAGGTAGGTAGGAAAATAGGTCATTAAGTAGATGTTTTATACATAGGTAAGGGTTTTTTTTACTACCTACCTACTAACAACCTGCTTGTGGGTTGTTAGTAGGTAGGTAGAAGAAAGAAAAAAAAGCAACTGAGGTAACCACCATGGTTAGCTAGGGAACTGGAACCCAACAGAAAACTGTTTTCTGACCACTTACCATTCATCCTTCATGGTGCACTGCACTGGTGGGTGCTGGTTCTCTGTGGCCATTACTACACCCTTGTAAGTATTAACTTCAGTTCTTAGATGGTCAATTAGCACCATACTTGCTTTAATAATTCATTTCCTACCCTACCTTTCTACCTGCTCAAGCCTCATAAATGGTCTTTGTAAATACACTCCAAAATCATTTTCAAGCCACAAACATGAAAATGAAAAATAAATATGGTGTTACATATTTGTGGGTTTTTTTTAATGGCCTAATTTAAGGGAAAAAAATTTGAAATATTTTCATCACATTTCTAGTTGGATTTTAGAGGGTGGGGCATTTTTTGTGCCAGTTTTTTAATTTTTTGGACAATGTTCTAAAAACCTATTGTCATTATTTAATGCTAAAATCACTTTTGGGATGCTTGCATATGACACATCAAGCAACATGAGAAAATTGAATTTTAAAAAACACTGCTCTTAATGTTATACTGGCTATTCATATATGGTTAATTCTTTTTATTGGTCTTTGGTAGCAGAACTAGGGCTTTAGCTGTTAGTAAATAGGCTAGAATTTTCATAAAATTTGTGTGCTTTCATCTTCCTGCTCATTTTCCTCATTGTTGCCTTGAATTTCATTGCAATGAAGTTTTGCAACATTACATCACCTTAGACCAGTTGTGGACTTAAAGGATAGGGGGTGGTCATGTGATTTGCCTTCTATTAATCTATAGTCTTCACCTTTAAATGTCAAGGAGGGCCAATTTGTTCCATCACCTACCCCAAAGTATTCCTAGGTGGGAGCAATGGATTCGGAATTTGACATACATGGGTTGTAGGTGTTGTGTCATTCAGTAGGGCTCGTTTTTATAAGGAGAGTTTTTATTTCATTTGATTATTTTTTAATATGAATTTTTTGTGAGTTGCCTAACATGATAAGAAGCTCTAAACAACATTAATGTGAAAATCAATGAGAAATTTTGTTACCCAATGTTTTTAACATTTGAAAATCAAGAGTTGAGTCGCATGATGGAATGAATAGTTTTGAAATAGAATCAAAAGTTGAGCTTAAATAGTCAAGGTTTCGTCGCTTGTGTGTAGATGGCCCTTGTAAGCACAACTTTGACCACTCATTTCTCTTTCATACCAAGTCCAAATACCTTTTTTCTCTCTCCCACCAAATTCATATGAATGCATTATACTTACCTTGTAAATTTTGAATTCAATCAAGAACAACAAAGGGTCAAATTTTTGAAATACTGAAAAATCTTATGGTGGCCCATAACTACACCAATTCCATGCTCAATAGTGAAAATTTTCTATTCCTCAACAAAATTTCAATTTTTTTATCAAAAGATTAAGCTTGAATTGCCTACAACATGATTGACCCAAAAACATTTAATAGGTAGATGGATTTGACAAGTTTGTCAAGCAAGTGGGTGACTATATCCCTCTCCATTCTCTTTGGACAATTTTCCTATTGTGACATTTAAGGGTTAAAATTGTTTTGTATTAATATATGAATATTTGACTAGTATAATCAATGGTATGTGCAAGAGCGTTGAAAAACTAAACTAAGTTGGTGCTTTACAAAAAGATACTCAAAAAATCGTTTTGTTACCTTTGATATGTGTTTTTTATAAGTTTTCATTGTCATATATTTCTAGTATGAGTTGTAAAACCTTAATATTTATATCAACCTAAACATAAATCCTTTTTTTCCTAGTATGGTATGAAGCTTGCGCAACAACATTTTTTTGGGGGGGAGTTCAAAAGATTTGAAAAGACCATCAATACCAAAAATAAATCAAAATCATTGTGTTGGATGGTTAATGTGTTTCATGCTAAATGTGAATTTTGGATTGATTAATTATGTATTAATGACAAAAACTACCTATTGTATACTTTTATTAACCAATGTATGCTAATTGGTGTATCATTTCAACCAATACATATTAATATCAATATTGTCATTTGGGATTTCCCTTCATATACAAAACAATATGGTTTGCTTACATTTTTTTAAATTATTATTCTTCTCATTCTAGTCTTTCAAAATTCTAAACCTTAAAATACTTGTGGCAAATTGATATACGTAAATATTGATAACCAATTCAACATTGACTAAAAAACTTGAACAACATTTGAAATTGATTCTTCACAATGACCCAAAACCTTTAATCAAACCTTAAACCCTGAAATTTGGCCCAAATGATCAAGTGTTTCCTACATCATGTGAAAAATCCAACTTCACTTAATTGGAACACAATGTCAACAAAATGACACACTGTAGAAAATGATTATTATCTTTATCCCAATGGTGTACTAAGACATTGATAAGGCACATATTGACCTTTGTAATGGAAACAATAAAAATGATTGAGCAATTTGCCAATTGTTACATTGCTGTTACTAGGTGTGAATTGCAAAAGACTATATGATCAAATGCACAAAAAATAATAATTTACAATACAAATCATGGATGGGATGTGTTAAATTCAACATTAGTTACAATGACATTTGCTAGTGAAAGGGCAATACTAATAGAATGAACCAATGTATCAACAAAACTGATTATTTGTCGATAAATACAAACCAACATTGTCAACTTCAAGGTGTTCAAAAAGTTTTTTGCAATGGTCCAGGTCAAGTTCTAGTGAACCTAAATCATGACTTCACAATTAATTGGATAGCACCAAAATTGGATTTAAACTATGAATTGGCCTCTTGTTGAACCTAGGACCAAGACCTACGCTAGGCTATTTTACTTCTTTGAAAAGGTTCAAGTTTTTTAATTATCTAGGCTTAATAATTTTTTTAAGTGCCAAAGTAAGGCCCATTTTTTACACAAGTTTCAATTTTAATTGATTGCACATGATTAACAACATAGAATATTTTGTTTTAAGCTTTGTTCATTAGTTGAACAAAACAATTAATGCATATAATTTTTATTTTTAGTTGTGTTTAATGTAAATTGAACCTAACCTAGACTTAAATAAGATCAAGCTCCAAATGTTTTTGAAAAACCTCCAACACCAAAAGTTCTTCAACACCAAAGAACACATTAAAAAACACACATTAAAGGTTCTATCAAACCACCCCATAAAAAATTTAAAATGGAATTGAATGTTCATTTCAAAATCAAGAATTGAACAACACCATTACAAACTAATGTTCAACTAGCAAATTGTGAAAAAACTAATATAATATATATATATATATATGGATGGTTGTAAAGTACTAAACCAATTTGGTATCAAGTAGCACCAATACTTAACATAAATTCATATAAACCCAATGCTTAGCACTTTCATGGTTTCAAATATTTCAAAAGGGACATGAAGATATTAAGAAACAAGAGAAGTTCCTTGTGGTAATATGTGTGTATTTGTTTTAAAATATTGAGGATACATTTGTTATGATTAGTGGTAGTTGTTGAAAATGTTTTACATTACACAATTAAAATCATTATGCCCAACAAACTTCAATTTAATCCTTGTTGAACTTAGTTCTAACATAACGGATAAAGATTTAGTAAATACACAACACAATACCAATCCAACACAAAATTCACTTTCATTAACAACACCTTTCTAAATAATCATTGAAAAAGTAGCTAGTAGACATAACTATGGCAACCAGTTCCCCAAAACAAATTGGACAAATTTTGGCAAAGTTTCATTCTTTAATTTTTATTTTTTGAAAAGACAAAAGTTAAACCATTCATTTTAGGCAAAGTTTGAATTTTAGTTGGTTGTAAACAATGGATAATACAAAATCTTTCGTCTTAGGATCTATGAACATATACAATAGTAATGTTACACAAATGATTTAGTTTTAATAGTTTGTAAACTAAATGAACCTACACCTAATGGTTTAATCTTAAATTGAACCATGTTCCAATCTTTTAGGGAAATCCCCAAAATTGGAAAGTTTACAATATATATTAACAAAAAAAAATTCAAAACTAGATCGAAGGTCCTTTAAAAATCAAGTGCATCACAAATATTGGTTCTTAATTCAAGTCAAAACTATGTCCCAAATTCTAGATGGATATCTCCATTTTCTTCTTGACAAAGCCACACAAAAGATGGTTGGGACGAGATGATAGTTAAATAATTTGAATACAAAATGAATTTGCTTTTAGGATGTCCAATTAAAAGACTTCATTTGTTCTTCATGTGCATTGTTTCAACAAAACGTTTTAACTACATCAAATAATGGGATGAAATTGCAAATTATATTCTCTTGTTTTACTATGATAAAATTCAAGTTTTCTTGCCAAACATAAATTCAAATAATCCAGTTATGTTCGGACCATGTCATTTGATAACATCAAAGTGAAATATTGTGAGATGGAAGGTGGGAAATTATGATATTAATTTTATACCAAAGATAAGAATTGTATAAATCTTTGACTTCAAAGATACAAATGGGGGCCTTGAAAATTGCAATGATGTGAATTGTGACACAATTAGGCAAGCAATTGTCATGTGACATTTTCTGCCTCTTTTTTAGTCCCCTTACAAAGACACAAATGGAGGAAGTCCTGTGAGGTCCACAAGACCTAACTTTGGGTAGGTGCCAAAAGCCTACCATCTACAATTTGCTTTTACACTTTGAGGGATTGTGGGCCTCAAAGACTTTAAAAATTAAAAATGGATGAAAAGTACACCAAAAAAAAATCCCACATAGCAACATAAAGAAAAGTTTTAGAGTTTCCTAGAATTTGGTTCACCTTTTTGAGGTGGCCTTGATGTAATTCATTGGGGGTGAGACTAAGGAAATAGAAGTTGTAATTTTTTAAAATTTAATTTAATTTTTTTTAGTTTTTAAAAGGATATCTTTGGGAGAAATTCTGAATATTTTTCCCTCTATTGTCAAGGTTCTTCAACTGAGGTCTCTTTTGACTTTACACTACATTTGATAGCTCCCATGGCCCACTCTCAAAATCTCTTTTTCAAATTTCCATAAGATGGCCACTCGTTTCTAAAAGTCCATGATTTTAAAATTTAATGGTTTTTGAACTCCATGGTCCACGGGCCCTCAGCCCTAGTGTAAAGAGGACCTTTAACTTTAAGCTTGGTTCTTTCTGGACTCAGATAGGGGTGTGAAATGAAAATTTTTCCCTCTCCTTTCTTGGGGCCGTCAACAATTTGAAACCCCGTAAACAAATCCCTTTTTATTTGTGTATTTTGAGGGATCATAAAAACCCTATGGCATAATGCTGGAGGAGCTCTCCCAATTTGATATGTTCCCATGTTCCCATGGAAATATTTATTTTTAACGAAGCAATACCCCGCTCTTTCTCTAACTTTGTTTTATTCATTCAAATTTCAAACACGTCAGTGACAGGCTACAGCCGAGCTTTTAGGTATGCAATCTGTTCAGTGCTGGATCACATGGCTTCTTCTATTGAAAAGCCCACAAAGCCCACAAAGCCCACCCTCCTCCGAGTGGAAAACTTGGGGAAAAGGCAAACCCAAGCCACCTAATCCATATACATATCACAGCCTTAAGGTACCAATGTAGGTGGCTAGTTCACCTTAGCACTCACAATGGCCAAATCACCCAACACATTCTAGTACTTATTTGCTACCACTAATGAAGTACTTACTTATGACCTTATTTTCATGATTTCCAGCTTCTAGTAAAATGACCAACCAACAAAGTTCCAGTGTTGAACTGCTTTCAATTTTATGACATAGCTGAAGTGGCCATCTTCCAGAAGACCAATTTAGCCAAATTTGACTATAAACCAAATATGAAGATTTTTATTTTTAAAAAAGTATATATTCTAATTTTCTGGCTATGTACCTAGATAGTCATGTAGAATCTGGCTGTTAAAAAAAATTATTTTGATAATTTAGTGAGTTTTTCTCTAAATTATGAAAACACATAAATTATTTTTTTTTAAAACCCATTCCCCATTCCCACACTATTTCCTCACCATTTGGCGAATTTTTGCTCCCCAAAGAAAAACCAAAAAGCAAAAAAGAAACATCATTTTGCAACCGAAAGCGTTGATACGGAAAAAGTTGAAAAAGTGGGAAAAGGGTTTTTCGAAAAAAAAAAAACCACCGGCCAACGGCGTTGTCGTCATGTCGTGAGTCAAACGCAAAGTGGTGCCGTTAAGAACTCGACGGCGCCACGTATCGGAGCTACCACGAGTCACGACGACGACAATCGGCGCTGTAAACGCGTTGGGAGCAGAAAGAGAGAGAGAGAGAGAGAGAGAGAGAGTGGAGCCGGCCGGAGATGGTGACTACGTACGTTTTCACTTATTCCTTAGTTATGGGGGTGTGAAGTCTTCGACTTGGTGAGTCACATGGCAACTGAATCCTGATCCTTATTTGACGACAACTGATGCGTTATCCATTGCGACGATTTGAAGCTGTCATAAATTCGTTGCACTTGCCATCCATAAATGCTTCATCAAATGTCGCATTTAAGTAGTAAACAACAAAATCTAGAATTGAATTTTTCCGGCAGAAAGAGAAAGTCTGTTTTTCAAAACTCAAGTCAAAAATTAAAAAGCGCCAGAGCTGAAACCGGCACTCACCAGGTGACTGACTGTGAGTGAGTGCTCACCATTCATTGAAGGATGGATGGATGGATGGATATTAAGTTGTCAGGAAACAGTTTTCTGTTAGTTTTCTGTTGGGTTCCAGTTCCCTAGCTAACCATGGTGGTTAGCTCAGTTGCCCTTTTTTCCTACCTACCTATTAACAACCCACAAACAGCTTGTTAGTTAGTAGGTAGGTAACCCAAAAAAAACAGCCTTTACTTATGTATGAACTATGAGCCATCTACTTATAGCTAGTAGGCACATATTTTCCTACCTATCCACCTCTTTATAAGACCAACATGTTACAGAATGAATTAACTAAGGTTAAATCAAATATTAACTCAGTTGAGGTTCACTCACAACTGAGTTGTAATGTGCATCCAGTGGATGGATAAAAAAACTGCTGACTGAGCTAACTACCATGGTTAGCTAGGGAACTGAAATCCAACTGAAAATTGTTTCGTGATCACTTACCATCCATCCATCCATCAGGGTGTACTGTGCGTGACTGCTGGTTCTCTCTGCGTACCATAATTGATTGCACTTTTCCGTTTGGCTCGGATTGGATAGAAAGGCCGGCCGGCGCGCGCAGCCGAAGGGGAGAGAGAGAGAAGGTGGGGTCTGGCAGGCAGCTATGATGAAATTCTGTTGAAAGAGTAGAGAAAAAAGCCAGAAATTTGGGGAAAGAAAGGAATGGGAAAGGAGGAGGAGGAGGAGGAGGAGGAAGTTAGTGGGGGCGCGGAGTTGGAGATTTGGGTGACGTGGTAATTTTATCGGACACCTGTAATCACGGGCAACGTTGCAGTTACGGGAATTGGGCATGAGATCGCCGCTGATTCGCTGTGATTTTTTGGGTTTTGTGTGTTTTTTTGCTGTATGAATCGCAGCTGGATAAGAAGCGCCGTTGGTTTTCCGCGTCTGTGGTGCGTGCCAGCTCTAATTTGCAATTGCATTATGATGCATGTCGCCATTCGTCTCCATTCGTCTCCACAACGGAACGTTGGACTGTTTTGTATCGAGAGTGGGGAATTTTTGGTTTTTTAAAAAATTCCCTTTGTTTTACTCTTTTCATTTCTTTTGGCTGTGGCCTGCCTTCCGACTATTTTCAGGTATGTGCTGGGCGCGGATAGTTCTACAGTACGCCCATTTATTAAGGTAGTTATGTGTGAACCTGCATGACCAGATGGCCGCACCAGATGGTTTTTGTTTTCTGGATCTGGCTCCCCTACCACCACCACCACCCTGCACGCAGCAGTGCATTTGTTTTTGTCAATTTTGTGGTGTAGCCAAAGTGGCGTTGATTCATAGAAAGATTGAGCCAGATTTAGTGCCAAGATAAATATGAAAATCAAAATCGAAAAATTAATTTATGTTTATTTTGTTCTAGAAACTTCAAACCATGTGTAGAAATCTGGAGTTTTTCGTTTTGAAATGGTCGATTTCTGGCTACTGAAAATCTCAAAGATCACTTGAATTTAGCACTTTTGATTTTTAACATAGCCAGCAAAATGGTTATATATTCATAGCCAGCAAAAATGAAGGCTGCCACGCCAGTTCTGCAATGGGTAGTACCCGTATACTTACCATGTTTTTCTGTTGGAGAAAAGAGCAAACCCGGGAACACAAAAGACAGCCGGTCAGGTGCCGTGGCAGCCCCGCCATCATAACTACCCATTTTATTAGCTTAGAACTAGCAGCAATTGCGGAAGAGCTGTTCTCCACCATTATTGCCTGCAGGTAAGTTTAATGCCGGAGCTAAGAGCTTGTCGCTGCAGTAAGTACTAACCTGGACCCTGGCTTCCATATCCTACATGTTGTTCCTCAACTTCCAACTCCACTGCCATCCTTTTTCTAACTCCTGCCCACTCACACAGAACAATGCAGCTGCTCCAACTTACTCACTCATCATGCCAATTCTCAGAACCACCCACTTGCTGCTTGCTAAGTTGTCTCCAAGCTCTTCAAATCTAGCCAGTTGTAGAACCAAGATCTAGCCCCGTAAGAGAGAAGCTGACGGTGAGAAGAACTTCTCCATGACAAGAATATCAGCATGAAATGAAGGTCTGTCAGATAATCATGGCAGGTAGGAAAATAGGTAGGGTTTAGGGTTTAGCATAATATGTAGGGTTTAGGGTTTAGGGTTTAGGGTAATACGTAGGGTTTAGGGTTTTTCATGTAGATCTTCAGTGTTGGGAAATATGATTGGGTAGGTAGTGAAAATAGTAACTTGTCTAATCACCGTGGTTAGATGGTGAACTAGAACTCAATGGAAAAATGTTTCCTTTCCCGCCCATGTTCATCCGCCTTTTGGAGGTTACTAGGTAAGTGCATTCATCATGTAGATGCCGGTTAGGACCTCCCTATGAAGGGTTACTGGGTTGTTAGTAGGTAGGTAGTAAAAATAGTGATTGAGCTAAATACCCTGGTTAGCTCATCAACTAGAACTCAATGGAGAAGTGTTTACCCACCCATCCATCCCTTGTAGAGGTTACTATGTAAGTACATTCCTGTAGATGGTTAGTGCACACATCTATTGTGTGCACCAACCAGGGTTACCCAGTTGTTACTAGGTAGGTAGTTAAAATAGCAACTGAGCTAATCACCCTGGTTAACTGGTGAACTAGAACTCAATGGAAAAGTGTTTCCTGTCCCACTCACAATTCATACCTTGTGAAGGTTACTAGGTCGGTAGATATATGTACATGGTTAGGACATAGGTAAGGGTACCTGGGTTGTTAGTAGGTAGGTAGTTAAATTAGCAACTGAACTAAACACTGTGGTTAGCTGGTGAACTGGAACCCAATGAAAAGTGGTTTGTGTTCCACCCACCATCCACCTCTTGTGGTGGTTACTATGTAAATAGATTCATGTCGCTGGTTAGGAGTTAGGATGTAGGTAAGGGTTAGTGCCTGGTTGTTAGTAGGTAGGTAGTAGAAAACAGCAACTGAGCTAAACACCATGGCTAGCTAGTGAACTAGAACCCAATGGGAAAGGTTGTGGACTTTGGACCATCACATCCACCATCCATCCATCCATCCCTCATGGTGTGCCCAAGTGGTGGGTGGTGTGGTTCATTCTTGCCTGGTTCTCCAACCTTCACATCAATACACATCAAAACTCTCATATGTGCAAATAAGAATATGAATGATTCTACTTTTGAACACATATTGAATCTAGCACCACCAACTTTGTGTGGCACACAAATTATGAACATGAGCTAACACACACAAAACATTTTGTTTCTGAAATCTTCAATAGATACGGTTGATTCAAGGTTTCCAACCAAAGAAACTAAGACAATGTTGTTGCATAGATTAAACTATAGGTGTCATCTTAAGTTTTAATTGATTCACAAAGATAACAACTTCATATATGCATCATTTGAAGATCAAGTTGCTACTAACATTGTCAAGTTTTATGTTAATTGATCCCATTGAAAACCTCAATGTGCACTATTGTCACATCATTGAAAATTTGAGGCTACATGTCACTGTTGATTAATGATGAAAATAACAATGCTTAATTTGGTAGATATTGCACATTCATGAATTTTTGTAATTGTTTTTTACAAGTATTTGGGGAGTCTAAGTTCAAGTTGGGTTTGAAACATTGACACACAATTGTCATCATGAAAATGAATGTGTTTAATTTGAAGTTTGTTTTCTTATTTTACATGAGGGGAACTAATTGTATTGAAATGAATCCAAATTGTTCATTATAAGTATTTGGGAATCCATGTGATCAAATATATTGCAAATTACACATCCTCAAATCTACCCTTCACCTCTTCTAGTAGACACACACACCATCAAGTTGTCAAATCTCTTACTTTAGAAAATTACAATTTCATAACTCATTAACAATATGTTTCATTTTTAAGCTCTCTTTTTCTTTGCAAATGCTCCCTTTGATTGAACCAACCAAGGCCAAAGGTCATTTGTGTTTGGAACATATGACTTTTTCTTGAAAGTTAAAAACCTTTGCAAGATTTTGGAATAATTTGTACTTTTTTTTTTGTTAAAAGACCTTAATAAGAACATTCCTTTCACTTAATGTGATTCCATAGCACAATGGATCAAAAACACACTATGCAAAGATTGTAAATCTTCAATGCTTAATTCCTTCTATGAATTATGCATAATATGAAAATATTGAACATAATTCTTCAAATTCAATGTTCCCTATTGTCTCCAATTTGTGCACTACTAAATCATGTCAATATACATTAAATTCAAGTCTAACTAAAATTTTAAAACTTTGAATTTGATAAACTTCGACATTTGGAAGGAAATGGTTAGGGTTTTTGATATTTGATGATAACATTTTTTTTAAAATTTTTGTGCTCAACTTTTTCTTTCCTCCACAATTAACAAATGCTACCTTTAATGAATTGAATGTAAATAAATGCAAATGCACAAGCTGAAGGGAGGTTATCAAAGGAGATAGTTACGGGTGAACATGACACAAAACTCATTTTTCCACCCAAATTCAAAGTGAAGAAAAAGGAAGGAGAAATAAAAAAGGTGAAACAACATTAAAACAAGAAAAGGTTCATGCATTTGAAGCACACTCTTGGAGCTTGTGAGCAAGAATGGAGTTTGACTTACAAGTTGGTGCAAATCTCATTAAATCATGAGCCAAACCTTGAAGTTCAAGCTCTCTAAATGAGACTTAGGGGTTTGAACACTTTTTTTAATTTCATTACATGTTATGGTGTTAGTAAGTAGTGTTTAAGAAGATGAATATGTTTTTAATGACTATGCGAAAAAGATTTAAACTTGTGGGAAGCATCCCTCCCCTCATTGTGGTTGCAAAATTTATGAGATTATCCAACCCTATGTGGTGCATTATTTGCACAATCATTGAAGTGATTTTAACATGAGCCTCCATGCATGGCAATGTGTGATTTGCTTTCAAGAATGGAATTTTTTTTGGGTCTATCCAGCTTTCCACGATAATTGAAGTGGTGTTGATGGTTCATGAATTATTTATTCCCCATCCACATTTGGTTAGCTATATGGGTCTAAATTGTGGTCCTCATGTTCTTATTTCTAATATGTCCAACTAGAGTGAACAAATTTAGGTGGTGGTGATGGTCTTTTTGAAATTCTTTTTCCCCAACCATGTTTGGTTAGTTTTGTAGGTTTAGATCCTAAACTTCATGCTCTTGTTTTTGGTCAATTCAACTTTGTTGAACAAATGCAAGTGATGATGATGGTTCTCATGATTTTGTTTTGCCCCATCCACATTTGGTTAGTTTTATAGGTCTACATCATGGTCTTCATGGTCCTTTTATTTATCTATCCAAGTTTGGTAACAAATGCAAGTTGTGGGTGGTCACATCTTCCATTTGGCTTTATCTTACACCTATGGGCAATAGGGAATTATCTAGTCTTGTTGAATAAATGTAGATGGCCATGATGATCTAGATGGGTTCATGGGAATCCTCTTGGTCACCATGACTTTCTTTAAGTTTGTCCACCTTTACATATGGTCCCCATGGTCCTCATGACTTTTGGGTGTGACCACAATAACACATGTCATAATAGATGTCACTAGTGTTTAGTTTTTCATATTTTTCTTGAAGAAAATTGTAATGATATTGCAAGTTTATAATGCTTTTACACGATGCCCTTTTTTAGTATATTATGGAAACACATGGAAAAAATTGTATTGAATTTAAGGAGGATAAAATATGCAAAAACATGCATAACTTACACTATAACTCGAATTTATGGTGTTTTCTTTCATTTTTTAAAAGACTTGAAACAATTTCAAAATGGCATAGTCATGTATAATAATTATAATACATGTCCTTAATTGCAAATGACAAATGAAATCAAATTCAACATAAGCAATTTCATCCATATGCAAAATGTATGGTTTATGTGACTACCATGCAACTAACATGCGACAAAATTGGTTTGACCTTATATTGTGCCATGTGTACAATTAATAACAAATGTCAATATGACATGTGGCATGTTTATTAACCTAGGGAGACCTAGCTTAGACTAGTGTAATTTTTAATGAAATGAAAGGGGACATGTGATAGCTTATAGGTTAATTTTTTATCAAATTACAAGATGACATGTGGTAATTTATAAGTTAATCTTTTACCGAGTTCTAAAAAAAACACATGGTAATTTATAAGGAGCTTAGGGAGGCTTAGGGTACCTAGGCTTAATCCACATAGGTAGGTTAGTAGGTTGGCCTGTTTACTTATCTACTTAGCCTAACCCTACCTACCTATGCTAGGTAGGTAGATTTAGGCTACATAAATAGCTAAGTGGGTTTAAGTTGGGAAGTAAATTAGGTTTTTTAATCTTATTTTATTTCAAGTTTAACCTTTAAAAGTCAAGATTATTTGATTGGCTCATCCCAAATGGTAGTTGGTTTTTAATATTCTTTGTATATTTTTCAATGTTCTAATGCACTTACTTATATACTTTCCAAATTTGAAAGCAAAGACAAAAAATATGGGATAAGTTTTTAATTACAATTTAGTTGCAACCTAACTGCATGTACTAACAATTACTAATTAATTAACTATGTTAGGTTAAGCTAGGTACCTAGGTTAAGTCTAATTTACTTCTTAACTATATCCATTATTATAAGTAATAAAAATTAACAGATAATAATATTATTATATTATTAGTGTAGCTAGTAACTAGTAACTAGTCGAGCTAGTTATTTTATTATTATTATTATATTAATGTAGCTAATGATTAGTTATTTTTTCATTATTACTTTTTTTACTATTTAATTTGTTATAACTCTTAAAATTGAAATTAAAAAAATTGAATTCACATAACAATTTTCATATTCAAATATCAATTTATAGATTCAATATATGAACATTATACATATATACATAATTAATATATGAGAAAATATATATTTAGTATATGGTTAATACATCATAAATACAATTTTAATACATACAAAAATATATATCCCTAAGTTGCCATAGAATACCTCTAGGGGTATAACTAATTGAGGTGACTATTGTGACTAATGGGACATATTAGGATATTCATGGATGAAAATAGGCTTAAAAACCATCTAGCCAATAAGATGAATTTATCAATAGTTGCAACATATCACAACAATTATAAAAATAGTTGAAATTTGATGTTATAGTTACAAATACTCCCAGAACTAATTATAAACAACTATAAATCACACATGGTTGCAAATGCAATGGTTGCATTTTGACTAATTTCTACTAGTGTGAATTTTTAATTTGTCACAATTTAACCAATCACAATTTGCCACATCATCCTAATAAACATTATGATTATTTTTTAAGCAATCCAAAAAAATCCATCATAAGAAGGTAATGTGGGAAAATTCGGCTTGTTTCATCCTATTTTCACCCATTTATCTTTATTTATCTAACTCCACAAATGGTTTGGATGGTCTAAGTCATGGCCTTCCTTTTGTTCTATGCAAGTTTGTAGATGCTATGAATTGTTATTATGAACTTCCTCTTGGTCTATCTTACTTTACATGATGTCCCCATGGTCCATTTGGCTTTCCTTTTAGTATATCCTACTTTGTAATAAGTCCATGTGGTCCATTTGACCTTTTTATTGGCATGTCTTGCTCTAAGTAGTAAGTCCCCATGTCTAATTTAACCTTCCCCTTCATTTATCTAACTCTATAATAGTGGTCTATAGGTTTGCAATTGGGAAATTGGAGCTTATATGTCCTCTTTAGAACTTAATTGACAACTATGTATGAAGGTTGTAAAACACCCTAGAGACGTTTAGAACTTAGAATTAAGGCCTTGTGTGACCTTTTTAGTAACCACTAAAGGTGATTTGAACTTTTGATGCACCCAAATACTATGACTTGTGAAACCTCCTTGGATTTTTTGTTTTCCCTCATGTTTTTATTTTTGCAAAACTTAGCCAAATGTAGCTCTAATGTTTTTCGTAGGCCCTCCTAGCATTTTATAAGAACTTTTGTTGAACTTCTATTCAATCTACAAGTGATGGTGATAATCTTGATGGTTTTCATTTTTCTTTGTTAAATAGTTATATAATTAAGGTGATGCACCTCCAAGTTTAATTTTTATTCCATTTTTTATCCTTTTGTGAATTTGGTGCTCTTGGATGACATTTATTTTCATGTTTGGCCTTTTTATGTATTATAAAAACCTTCAAATGCCCTTGGAGGGGTTGTAACCTTGTTCTAGAGAATTGTGATGAATATTTTTGTGAATTTATATCAAAAAAATTTGATGAAATTTTATTAACAAATTTGATGAAATCCACTAATTATGTAACCTCAATCTAATCATTCTTTTGGTGAAATCCAAATAATGCTTCTATGAAAATGAACAATTTCAGTCAAATCTAAATATTGTTTTTGTGAAATCTATTGATTATTATACATATGCCTATGATTAGGTTTGAGTGTCAGTGGTGTGCATGTGTAGGTTTTTTTTAGGAATGGCAAGCTTTCATAGGATGGTAAGTTCATGGCAAAGATAAACAATTTGAATATGTTGTTTTGCTCAAGGCCAAAAAACAACCCCAAAAAAAGATGTTTTAGCAAATATGTGGAATTTCTATAACTTAACACACTAGCAACATCTTCTAACGAATTTTGTTGCCTACGTCACTAGCAAGAAAAAGGTAACTCAATTGATTCCAATTGCAATGTGGGGAGCAATTTACTAAAATTACCAAAACTTTCACCTTAAATTAATTTTTTTAAGGAAATTTTCTTTATAATCAAAATGATTATCATCCATAGGAAAATATAGAAAATGTGGCAATCATCCCTAAGAGAATTTAGCCAAATCCCACCTTAAACTTGAAATAAAGTATATAATTCTTTAGTCATCCTTTTATATTTGTGGTTACACAATGAAAACCAAGTATAAAAATTATGTGGCAATTCTTATTTTTTACTTTTTTCAATTCTAGTGATTGAATACCTCCAAAATTACTTCTTTAAAAAAAATCTTTTCATTTTTGGGTGAAATTTTGCCAATAAAAAAACATTGACTCTAAATCACAATTTGTGGAGAGACCTTGAAAGACTACTTGCATGACACCTTAAAGGAGTTGTAGACTTTCAATTCAAATGAAAATGGGCCTAAAAGGGAAATTCTATGATGTGAAAAAGGTACTAGAACATGCCATAGATGGACATGCCGCTACAAGAAACATAATTAAAAGGCAACAAAGTTTCAATGTACATGCCCATGCACCTCCACCCCATCTCCTAGGCCTAGTTCTTTTAATTCATTTAACTTAGATAACAATATTGGGGCTCCTACTTTTGACCTTAACCCTATGACTATTCTAGAGTGAAATCCTGACTTTTGGTGAAAAGCCCATGATGAAGAATGAAATGCTTATGGTGCAATCCAAGAACATGGCAAACATGACAACCTTCTTCTCTGCCCACCTCCAATGTATGTGATCGATTTTTAATCTAATGGTACCACCCAAGGATGGGTTTGCCCTTTAAATAAGATGGACATCGACCATGAAAGGAAAAACAAAGTGAAAATAAGAAATTTGAAGTTAGTTAAAGAGCTAGGAACCATATCAAAAGAGGAGTTTAAAGCAAAGGTTTAGGTCATTTTTTTATAATATTTTACCCCCACTTACCATAAATGATCGACTTTCACCAATCCACTTTCCACCTACACATTAATATCCAATTATTTCCTTTTAAATAAATTTTTAGACATAATCCTCCAACATTTCCTCCTTAGCTATGTTGTGTTGACCCAAATGCCTTTTTCTTAATTTGTGTTCATAGTTCAACCTTTATTCCACCATTCTTCTTTTTTCCCTTGTCATTTTTAAAAACTTTGTTCAAATAGGTGTCTCCATGCTCTCATGAACCAACCCTACATTCATGGGTGAATTTTTTTCCTAGAATATTCTTAAAATATCCCCATTTGTAAGTTGAAAAAATATTTAAAAGTTATTATGATAAAAAAGTTGTTGCATTATACTATTTTGTAAAGATATATTTAAAAAATCTCCCCCAAAATAGGAGTTTTCATAATGTGTTTAAAGCACTAATTATAATATTAATTAATGAACACGTCTAAGTATTTTATTTTTAGATTCATTCCAAATCATTCCACATATTTTCATAATATATTAGAAACATTTTCATGTAAACATATTAAAAACTTGTAAAATTAATACAATTTTTTATTGTAACACATAAAAACCAAGCATTGGTTACATTTGTTATGGTATATGTTATCATGACTTCATTTGAACATCTTTCCCTAATGAGATGGTCAAAAGACTCAAAGCCCTTTCCACGCAAAGTTCAATTATCCAAATGTTGGAAACATTATGTTATTTTAGACATACCTTCTTGCCCCCATCCCTAGTCATTACTTTTTATCTTCTTCCTCCTCCCTTAGAATTCTTATTATTCCAAAGCATTTGTATTGTCCATTTTACCATTTAGGTCGAAACATTTGGATGTGTGTAGGATCCAAGGTGTTATCTATCTATTAGAGCCCCAAATACTTATCTTGCCTTTTTAGTCATAAAATTAACTTCCATGTTGAATTCATGGCCTTACATGTGGCTTTGTCCCACCTAATAGATAACCAATGTTTGACATAAATATTCATAAACTAGCCTAATTTTATTATATCTCCTTTGTAATTACAAGGCTTCCCCATACTTACACCACCATTGATTTGACAAAAATGTCATTGTTGTCATCTTCTCCAACATACGAAAGCATAATCACTTTATCCATCTTTTCAAGGTTCCAAATTTTAAACTAATATTCAAAGGAATGACATCACTAACAAACTTGCCAAAGTAGGCTTTCACCAAATTGACAATTACAAATACAATATAGTTACATCCGCATATCACCCTTATACATAATTCTTATACAACCAACATTCCATCTAGGTCTATGCTTATTATTCACACACAACTTCTTCAAGCTTACATTGATCCTTTCCTATATTACTCCCCTTCTCCCCTCCACTCATCCCTTCACAAATAGTTAAATCCACTTCTAAATTAATCACTATCAGATCACTTTTGGTCACACCCATTAGTATTTGTTACCTTCACAAATGAAGAATTATAAATGATTAATTTTCTGTACTCCCAAGTGGAAGTCCCAAATCTACCAAGTTATGAATCCTACAAGTTTGGGGGTTCTTAACATTTTTTTAATTTCACATTCAAATCAAAATTTCAAGAAAGAAACCTATAGCTTTTGAAAAGAGCTCTTTAATGATGTATCACACTTTTCAATTGGAAATGATTGAACCCCTCAAAGTGTCATTGAAGTGGTTAGAAATCAATTAGCAATTTGATTTTCGACTATTCAAATGATCATAACTTATGCTAAGATTCTTATTTTAAGAATGTCACAACTACATTGTATTATTGTTCAAGAACTTTCCAATGGTCTAATGAAGGCCCAATTTTGATAAGGTTTGAACAATTTTATATTATTGGTTTCATATAAATAGGTCTTGTTGCATTTTTGCACATTTTAAACAATAATATTCTTGAATTCAATCTTTCATGTTTTTTGGGCTAAGTTTAATATGTTGTTCTACAAAAAAATCCATCACAAGTTTTTTGAACGATGATTTTTTCAATACTCTAAAAATGACACATAACTAAGTATTACAAATCATCATTGTCATAATTTTTATTACAAAACTCACAAAAACATTTCGCTTTGAGAAAGAGTTTAATATTCCCTTTGATTAACAACTTTCAATCTATTGACCTAACATTTTTCCAATGTACATGGTTTCAATAACAACTTGATAAGAAGCTTGGCATTCCTCTTTTATCACCAACTCTAAAATTTTTTGGTTTTGGAAAGAAAGTGAAATGAAGTTAGGTGAACTAGGTCAAAGTTTTGATATTCAAAACCAAAACTTTAGTAAAACAAAACCTAACCCAACCATTGGTTTCCTTTTGGAGATTGTTATTTATTTGTTGTTGTGCAATTTGTTTTGCCTAAATTACTTCTCTTCAAGCTTAAAGGCTTCAATTTGCTAGTTATCACTTTACATTTTAATTGTGTAATTCTAAGTTTGATTTTAGGTTTGATCCAACTAAAATGTTATTTCAATTCTTAGTTTCAACTTAATGAAAATTCAATATTTTTAGGTTCCCTAAATTATTTTTTATTGTAATTACCCACAATTGGAAAGGTCAATTGAATTTTTAAAAACTTCAACATGATGTTTTTTCTTATATTTTGTTTATATGTTTGTTACAAATACAACTCGATTCATCTAATTTTCAACCACTATGATTACATTATTTTTATAAAATTTTCCCCTCTTTCAAAAAAATATCTATTTTATTTGGATTCACATTATTAAATACGCAAAACTATGAATATGGCTTTTGATAAAAGCAAATAAAGCCGTGACTCATTGTGTATTAATAACTTGAAATACATCCATGTAAGCTTGTGAACAAGAACAAATACTTGCATAGACCATGGATCTAAGCTATATCCCCTTTTATTGCCACCATTATAAAGCACATGGAGGATTCAATATGAGAACATCATCAGCAACATTGAGAAAATTTTAATTCTCAAAGAAGTGTCAAGTTGTAGTGTAATAATTGGGTTGGATGGAGTGGTGCACATTTGAAAGTCTTGATGCAAAAGTTAGCCATCCTAAGTGAGTTTGGTTTTCAAACAAGGAAGGATGGTGGTTGTGGAACGTTGGAGGTTTGCTATAAACTACAACTATGTTCATGTGCATTTTGGGGTTGTAAAACAAAAGATCGTGTGCTAAGTTGGGAAGCTTGTTATAAACTATTGTAAATAGATCAAATGACCAACTTCACCACCTTTTAGGTCAAATTATATTCCAAAACACGTTAGGACATGACAAATTATGTTTTATTCTACCACACTATGTTTTATAATTGGTGATTTATGTTTCATAATTAACAATATTTAAATTTATAATTGGTAGCTTTAAATTGGATATTACACACTTTTTTATGTTGTAGAATACAAATAATTGTATTTTTGTTGAAAATGGACATTGGCTTTTGCATCACCAAACCTTTTCATGCCAATATCTACAAAAGATAAAAATGTAACAAATATGGCAAATGTGAATCTAATGATGTGTTGCATTTAGTATGATTTTGTTACAAATTGTGTTCTTCCCACTTCTTTGTGGTCCCATTAACATCCACATAAATCTAGTCTTTATTATCATCTTTCTTTCTTGGAAACCAAATTTGGATAAGACATCATCCACAAAATAAGCAAAAAGTAAGGAGCTAATATCAAGCCTTATAAATCCCCTTGCTAACCAACTCTACAATAAGGACATATCTTACAATCAATGGAAAGGGAGTTTTTTTGGCATTTGAATGAAGATTTCAAACAAAAAAACAAGAAGATTAATTAAATGGGTTCATAAACTAAACCTAAACCAAAATAAAGCAACAATTCTTTATTAAATTTTTTTTGTGACTTCCAAGTGAAAATATTCTTAGTTAAATCCCATACATGTTAAAGCAATTTCAATTTGCTGCCGATGCTCAAAGATCACGAGTCAAATGACAATGAATTGAATTTTTTCCAAGTAAAATTAGGCTATATAAAATTCACATTTTGCAAGAAACTTTACTTAGCAAAAATATTCCAAATGTCCATCACAAAGTTGGCTATGAAACAAGTATTCAAATAGCTCCTAGGCAACACAACTTTAAAACAAATAAAATGAATATTCTAGTGTATGCATATGTTATTTTAAACCTAGCTTCATTAATGTTCTTTTACCAAGCCTATTCCCTAAGTTTTAAATAAAATAACCAAGGGCCATAAACTTGTGGTTTTTAAAAATAAAAAATATATATTTCAAACAAAAGCATGTGACTCAAAAAAAAAACAAAACAAAAACATATGAACTAAAAGTTAGAACATATTGTATTGTTTTATTTTTTAGCCTTGAATGTTTGTGGCTCCATTGCAACATTCACAATAGTGACTAGGGTTTTCATTATCCATTTCAAAGTGTTATGATTCATTGCAAAATTTTAAGCAATTCTTGAACACCATTTATATCTTGGCAAATGGCAAGTTGCAACACTAGGAATTGAAAAACCTTACCAAACATTAAATAGTAAGTTTATAACTTATTAATAACAAAAATTGGTTAATAAATAGTGGGGTGACAAATTTGGTTCATGAGGGCATTATTCTCATAATGGAAAACCTAGCAATAAGGGAATGCAATTGTGCAATATTTTTGAAAATGAAGGGGGATGAACACAGAACTTTGTGGTTAAAAAACCTAAAATATGCATTTTGGATCTAACCACCTAACGATAGCAACACACCTACAAATGACAATTGGTGGCAACAAGCACACCAATTTATCACACTTAATGTCCTTCAACATGACAAAGGTGATTTGGAATTTTATTTTATTTTTTTACATATTTAATTTCCTTCATGGGTAAATTTTTTTTTCCATTTCAAAATTAAACTATATGCAACCAATTTTTTTAAATTTTGAAATAAACCAAGTCAACAATCCAAAAACATTCAAACCCCTATGCACAAGAATTTGTAATTATCATAAACATCAAACATCAAATTTGATAAAAAAATATGTTACAAAAAATAATACAACAAAGAATGAGAAAAAAAAACAATTGAAAAAAAATATTAGTTGAATACCTCAATGTGAGGTTGCAAAACACCATGGTGGATCAAATCTAATTAAAGGTGTCACAAATAGAAAGGATGGATCAAAAACTCCAAAGCTAAGAGAAAACCTAAAACAAGAAAATGCAAATGAAGAAAGTTGAACAAGAGACTTGAGTATACCCTTTGTAAAAAAATGAGTGGACAATATAATATTATGCTAGCTCAAAGGAATTAATGATTATTGGTTAGGGTGGGGACTATTTTGCATTCCTATCCAAAAAAAATTATTAGGAAATAATTGCAAGGTTTAGGTAGAAGAACACAACTTAAGATATGATAATCTATGAACCCAACTATTTTCATTTCATTCACTTCAAAGGGAAGCAAAACAAGGGAGGTTGGAGCATAGGTAGGAAATGATATTGATACATGGCACAAAGTGGTGAGTTGGTGGATTCGAGAGTTGGGATGTAAATATAAGGTGTAAGGATGCATGTAAAGGATTTGTGGCGGTAAATGTGGGTTTTGTGGTCTCACTTTTGGATGTCAAGAGGGCCCATGAATCTTTTATTGGGTTTAAGGAAGTTGTTATTCAATTTTGTCATTCACTTATATTCCACACAACAAAACCCACATCAAAACATCCAAAATATCCAACTTTGAAGCAAGATTAGAGGCGGCTTGCAATGGCATTTTGTTTAGAAAATGTCCTTCTTGGCAAATCATTGTACTTGATGGAATTACAAGTAACCTTTGCCAAAGCCTCATTGGGTTTAAGTAATTGATAAGCCACACGCCATTCCAATGATAAAATTGTCGTGCTCTAGTCAATGAATTCACTCGACAATAGACTTCAAACCTTCCAACTTTGGTAGGTAGAGACGCGATCCACTAGAATCATTGAACTTGTACAAATTACAAACCATGAAATGAATTCTTAGAAAAAACAAGTGGCTCATTGCATAATGGTTTTGCATTTCATGTTGGGTTCAAACAAAACCATGGGATTATGATAAAACCTTCTATAGATCCATTGATAATTTGAACGAAAGATGAAATTCGGTTTAAGAAATTGCAACCTAAAGAGAAGAATAAGATCTTCAACAGTCATACACAAATTGTTTCCAAGTTCAAACCAAAATAGTTTTGCCCCAAAATCCTACACTAATGTCCATCTGGGCAGAGCCAAAAAAAAATAAGGAAAGGATTGCAAGAGAAGAATAGGGGCCAGAGTGAACCAGCAACCCACCAGAGCACCATCAACTGGATGCTTGTTATGACTCAGTTGTGGATCAACCTTGACTAAGTTAATATCTGGTTTCACTTTGGTAACCCAAGATGCAGTTAGAAGTAGGTCCCATATGTTAGGTACAAAGGTAAGACAACTGGTAACTACTACTATGTAAAATAGATGGCTTATGCAGAGGTAAGGACTGTTTTTGCTACCTACCTACCTACCTACCTACCTGCTTGCTAGTTGTTAGTACATAAAGTCTTAAAAAAAGAAACTCAGGTAACCACCATGGTTAGTTAGGGAACTGGAACCCCAACAGAAAATTGATTCCTGATCACTTTAACATTCATCCTTCATGGTGTGCTTGTGTGGGTGCAAGTCCACTCTGGCCAAGAACAGCAACATGAAATAGATGATGCTGTGTTAATGAATAACTTAGGATCTCCAAAATCAGTTTTTTGTGCACTGAATTTTGTGTCTGAAGTGAAATTCATGTTGATACATAATCCATGTTTTTGACATTTTTGAATGGGTACGTTTTTGTTTCACCTTGACTTGTGTTGGGCAATATTTCCTAGTTGCATTTCTTTCTATGGACTGATACTTTGATGATTCCTTCAATTGTCTTTCAACAACTATGTGAGAGACATTGACAAGTGCAAGAAGCAACCATGGGATATGTGGTGCCACAAAGACTAAGATATGTTGATTGGCACGGAAGATTTTGTTGAGAAAAACAAGATTCTCATTGCATATAAGCACTTGGAGAAATTTCCTACTGTATTGGAGGACACCTCTTATCCATGAATATCCCTCCTTGAAAAGACAAGTGTTCTTACACCTACTTCTTAAGAGCTGGAAAGATCTCATGTGTAGGATAGAGCTTGAATCCACATTGCATCCCGCATTATGTTTTTGAAACAATGGGTAGTTTTCATTTGGTCCCACGTTACATTTTTCAAAATGCCTCCCCTCCATGGAGGAAAGACTATGGGCTGCAACCTGACCTCGAATTACACCATGAGATCTGCCCAAGTCTTTGTGCCTACTTACCACTCTAGCAAGTTCAAACCAGAAAATGTTCCATGAAGGTCCCCACAAATTGAAGTCCTTCACAGTTCATAGAAACACTTGGTGAACATTCCTCAAAATGTGGGACTGAATGAAAACTACCCATTGTTCCATATGGGTAGTCTGTCCCTTGAAGGCAGAGCTAATACAATTTATGTGAAAGAGGACAAAAGTCTGACTCCCTTTTCATGAATATAACATGAAATTTCTTATGCACATTTTCTTTGTACCAAACAAAAGTATTGTGAACAGTAAGTATGTACATTGTGTCAATTGCTTGGCATACTGTATTTTGTCACATTATGAATTGGATGCCGGAACTGTTAAGAATGGCTACTTATGTCAGTTCTGAATTCTGAGGAAAGCTTGAGATTTTGGAATTTTGAATTGACTGTCTATGGTGGAGTTCACAAAAAATTGTAAGGTGGTCGTGGTATTGAAGAATTTTTAGGCATTGGATTTCAAGGACACAAGAAAGGAGTGAAAGAATCAAGGTCAATCCTTCCCCACCACATTGCTGTGAGCTTTGTCTCCTGCATGGTTTTTTCTCCTCTGCTGGCACCTTTGCTACACAATATGAATTCAAAAATATGGTTGTCGTCAAGGTGCATTTGCTTCCAGTTGACAAGAGTGCAATTATCTGGCATTTTTGTCAGGAACAAGGATGTGTACATAGTGTATAATGGTGGTGTGTGCACATGGAAAGTTTGTGTACCATAATCTAAGGTCTTAGGTGAAAGGAATGTACAGGCCTGAGGTGTACATAGCAACTGTTTGAGGTAATCTACCTGGGACCGCATACACGTGGCACTATTCCTGTTGCTGATTGTCTGGGCAGCAGCTGTGGCACCTTGCACCTTGCTGGATGCAAAAGGAACTCCACTCATGGATGCAAGTGGCTGGCTCTCTCTACTCACTCAAGATGTGTTAGGTATGCATGTCTTATACCTTTTCTCTTAAAGTGGATCAACTTCTTCCATGCCTGTATTTTACAGAGAGAGATTGAATTCTTGGAGTAGAGCCTCTTGGAAAGTGGCCACCCATTTTCCTGTTATGAGGCCATCCAGTGGAGTGGACCCCAATTTTAGAACCGTAGGCACACTTTTGAAACATCCATCAGCTATGGGGAGGTTAGCTGGGGAACAAGAACCCAATGGAAAAAAGTGTCCTTTACATGCACAATCCAGCCATGGTGGTGCATTCATGGTCCTGGTTCACTTTGGCCCCATTGAGGCACTCTGCCCTCATAGGGCATTCATGGGTGCTGGTTCACTCTGGCCCTTTAGAGGCCCACATTGTGAGGGTGGGTGTGACTGTAGGGCTCTGTGGTCATGTACAATGTCCAAATGGGTAGTGTGGAAGTTTAGGGTTTAGGGTCTATCACATCCAGAAAGGTGTGCAAGTTAGTTCCCAGCCCCCATCTGGATCTGCTCAGAGTCCCACCCATCCTGTTCTTTGTTCATGTTTAAGTCCATTTATCACATTATGTGTTAGGATAGCCTTAAAGTGAGTCAACAGCATTTCAGACTCTTAGGTGGCCCCTCTTATCCCCAGAGAGTTCAGACTCCAGACTCATGCTTGGTACACAGCTGAAAATGCATTCTGATGGAAACCTGAAAGAATTCAAAGGATACATCCATAACCACCACCCTGATATATGAACTGATCTACTACAGTTGCCACTCATTTCTATGTGATCAAAACATGAAGAAATTCATTAACCCATCTCTCTAAATTAGCAACGAAATGATATCTTTATGACATTGCAGAGAACTCTCCACAATAACACATTTAATGTAACTATTGTGTCAGTTTCTGAAAAAACAAAAGCAAATGACATGAAAAGAAACAATACAGCAATGTTTATTCATCTAACATTACAAAAATTATGTGTAGCCTCTAGCGCATGTTACCTTCAGTACAACCATACCTGAGCTCTATTGAATGTATGTTCTTCTCCTATGGAGCTTTGTAAACAATAAAACTAGACCTGCAAAGGCCCCACAGTCTATCCAATAAAAAAAAGCCTCAGCCTTAGCTGCATGTGTTCCCCAAGGTTTAGGGTACAACTCATAACCACTTTGGGTGTACACAAGAGCCCTGACATGTAGATGATTCATTGATTGCAATCACACCTGATGAGTCCAGGCTCAAAATTTTGACTGCAATCCACAAAACATCTGTGTGCAAAATATCACTCAAGTACATGATCAAACACATGCCGCAACAACATGATGTCTTCACATTCATCTCCAGTCACTGTTTCCACCAAACCTACTGCCTCCACCAAAGTCACCATTTCCACCAAAGTTACCGTTGTCACGGTGCACACCTGTCGGGCTGTATCCACCACCACCACGAGGCAGACTCCCACCAGGTCTCTCTCCTGGAGCCCTCTGTGTAGCATAATCCACTCGGATTGTCCGACCTGCCAAATCCTGCATTGAAACCCAATTTTCAACTAAAGATTATGGCTGACAATACCACCAAACAAGTACTAAGTGCCATATCAACATATGATGCAAAGACTTAGCAAGCATACTTAAATGCTTATTGTGCACATCACAGTTCTCTGACCCCATGGATTTCAAAACTAGAAAAGTTGAATAAATAGAGCAAATCTGAACCTGACAGACCACCAAAAAAACCAAGGACTAATCATTCACAGACTCAGCAATATATACACCTTCTGAATGTTGCAAATGATGGAAGGCTCACAAGTCCTAGCAAAAAGCCTGACAACAAGCCTATTGTCACCTGTTTTCTCAATGCTAACCAACACAGTTCAGTACAAGACAACTCAACGATCTACACCAAATTGATAAAACAATACTTAAGAGACTATGATCATCACACTTGCAAACCTGGGAGACAATCTGAGGGTCTGACTTACCCGCCCATCCATCTCTTGAAGAGCAACTTCAGCCTCTGACTCATTCCTGTAGCTCACAAAGCCAAAACCCCTGGATCTACCAGTATCTCTGTCACAGATGATCTTGGCTGCACAGGAAGTAGAATCTCATCATCATCCAGTTTGAAGATAATACAAAAAACCGGGAAAAAAACACATAGGAGCTATGATATTCTCCAATCTTAGACAACAGAGATACGGGGTTTGAATCAGAAGCCTCAGTACCATCTAAGACCTCCCCAAAGGAAGAGAAAGCTTCTTTGAGAGTTTGTTCATCCGTTCCCCAAGCAAGACCTGCAGCGAAACGTCAACTCCCATTAAGTAGAAAACCTAATTCTTCGTGTACACCCCAAGAGAAAAGGATTTAGGCACAATAAGCACATACAATCACGTGTCTGAAACCTTGAAGAACCTTAACCCTAGCATGACTACTCTCTATTTCTAAGGGAAGAAACGAGCAAAAACTGTTAGAAAAAGAAGACATCAAAGGGAAGGAGTCGCATCCAGGGTACGATCTTCCGCTCAAACCTACTTCCATAGCGTTTGAGATTACTCAGATCATGTTATAACAATGGAAAAACCAAAAGATAGGAACAAACACAAACCTCCGATGAAGAGCTTCGAGGAAGCCATGCCCCGCTGCAATAGGTATACAGAGGGTAGAACAGTAACTGCTGCACCAGTTCTCTGCAACGTGGATCTCGCAACAATCTGGCGCGTCAAAGCCCCCAACTTGCCGAAGTACGCCATTGCAAAAACCCCGGGAACCAAGATTTGGGTCCTGTTCAAGGACGGAGATCCAAAGCCAAGCAACTGCAGCGATGCTTCAGAAAGCACCACATGCAAAAAAAGACAATGAAAAACAGAAGCACATTCAAAGGCAAAGCCCTCGCAGCAAAAGGTTCTTGATGCAATGTGCGCTCCCGCTCGCACTGTGTCTGAACGGTGCGGGAAGGCCAGACCCTAAGGAAGTGTATGTCGGCTTAACAAACCCTGATCCAACCCTAACCCTAATATTCCAAAGCAGAACAATTTGTTTTGTCCCTCAATTTTCAGCCTTGGGAATATTTTGGGTCGACGTCGGATACTCAAGAGGGATTGGATTTGGGGTCCATTTTGGATGCTCGAGAGGGATTTGCGTTTGGGTCTACTGCAGATGCTCCTCTCGTGTACTGGATCGTGAGGAGTGAGAGCCATTGCCCATGGTTTTCGCTAAGAAATGTCTTCATCATCACTACAGCAGGTGCTGCTGCCGTGTACAGGATGCAACGCCTTTCTAAGCCACGAGAACAGCATCTCCACCCCCACATTGGGCAGAGCGAGGTCCACCAGAAGGCGCTTGCTGCTACGTTTCTCTGTGCACTCGCAATTGCACTATACCCATCAACGACATTTGCAGTACACCGCACTTCTTCTTCCCAGAGCGCACACTGTAGAAAACAGACGCGGTACCCAGAAATCGAGATCATGGCAGTTGTGAGCTTTCTTCTGTTTTTCCCTCTATCTATTGCCTTCTTCTTACAGTCCATGTGTTTTGGTTTGCTGACAAATCTTGATCTAATGATTATAGTGATATCTTCCGCAGCAAATCCAAAGAGTGTAGACAATCTATGCAAGATGCAATACCTTATCATCTGCCCTCTTCAAGCACAACTACGATGGCACATGCATTCACTACCCCACAAAAGTAACAGAGTCTGGCTGCACATCTTCCTGTTTCATTGTCAAAATAGTTCCAGTGCTTTCTGACCTTGCCCACATTTCACATGTCCCGATATCATGGCAGTCCAAGTGATCACATCTTGAGCTGGTATCTTGTTGAACACTCTGTAAGCATCCTCAATGCTCCCACATTTTGCATACATGTCAATCAAGCTACTCCCCAGAAAGACATCAGATTCCCAACCACTTTGGACAAGCTGTTATGAACATGCCTACCATTTCCAAGTGCTCTTAAACTAGCACATGCCTTAATCACCTGAAGAAAAGTGAATTTGTTAGGACTAATTCCTTCTTGTTGCAATTGTTGGAAAAGCTGCATCACCTTCTCAAGTTGTCCATTCTTCAGATATTGTTCAAACCTCTTATTCTATGCTACAATGTTCAGTTGCACTGCACCTGGTGCCATTACAGCCACATCTGCTGCTACCCATGGCAGGTTTCATTGGTCCTCAACCCAAAGTGCTTCCTCTGTCTTCGTATGTTTGAAATCCGGGTACCTTTCATTGGCCTACAACCAGAAATCCAGATCAAGCTGATCAGCCATGTATTCTCCACATCCTAAACATAAATGCTATCAGAATAAACCTTAAACCCTAAAGCTGCACCAACCTTCAACCTAGAGAGAGCAGCGACATTGACACCAACAAGAGCTATGGCTCCATTGACATATGAACTCTGACAGGATTTATGTTCAGTTACTTTCTCTGATCTGTGATCCCACCATTGTGAAGGATCCAAAAAGAACTTCCGCCACAGTTTTTCTCTCTGACCTTTTGTGGGGCATAGCTTGGTTGACATGTATGCAAAATGTGGGAGCATGGAGGATTCTTAGAGAGTGTTCAACAAGATGCCATTTCAAGATGTGTTCACTTGGAATGCCATACTTGGAGGATGTCCTATGCATGGGCATGGTAAGGAAGCTCTTGAACATTTTGAATGCATGTGTGAAGAGAGTGTACAGCCAGATGAAGTCACTTTTCCTTTTTCTTTTGTCAGCTTGTAGCCATGAAGGTTGGTGGATGAAGGCATGCACTGTTATGCTCCAATGATCACAGTCTATATGATTTCTCCTAAATTGTAACAGTACATGTGCATGCTCAACCTTCTTAGCTGTGCTGGCCATCTACAGGATGCAGAGAACATGATCAAGGCAATGTGCTGTAAACCATGTGTGGCTGCATGCACAGCTTTGCTCAGTGCTTGCAGAATTCATGGTAATGTGGAGATGGGAGAACATGTTGCTAAACAAATTCTTGTGTTGGAGCCTGAGAATGCTGCTGGTCAAGTGCTGCTGTCGAAGATCTATGCTGCTGCTGGCAACAGGCATTTCTGTGAGAATGTTGAACAGCAGAGAAAGAAAAGAGGTGTGAAGAAACAGCTGAGTTGTACCTGGATTGAAGTGAATAATGAGATGCATGCATTTGTAGTAGACAATCAAGACCACCCTCAGATGATTGAAATCCATGCAGAACTGCAGAGATTGTCAGGGCTCTTGCATGATGCTGGGTATGTGTGTAAAAGGTTAAATTTGTTCTGGCTGATGAAGAAAAGATGTTTTATTTGTGTGACTGGTAGTGTGAAACGTGCTATTGCATGTTGATGCTGTGATTGCCACACTTGCACAAAGTTCATTTCAAAAACAGTTGGGAAAGCAATCATTTTCATCACTTTTGAGGATGGTGTCCATTTTTGCAAGTACCATTAGTGATGCTGGTAGTATGTCTTGTCAAATGCTACATGTTCTTTTTGTTTGTATGATGTCTAGTGATACTGTTACACCACCATAATCAGGTGTGGTACCATTAATAACCTAGCCAAGAAGCCTCATATAGTTTTGATTTCTGACCTCTTCCATTGAACCATTTATGTTTGGTGCCTGATCCATTGGATATATGGAGAGTATTTTGAAAACTTGGTAGCAATTTCAGACTAAACTATGTAAAATTCTGTGATGATAAGTTCAAGATTTTCCTTTCCACTGCTTGAACTACAAGAAAACAAAAATCAGCAAAAAAATACAGCTTCAAAGCTTTAATATAAACAAAAGAAATTTTGCAATGATTTCAATGCCCCATCTGAGAAAGGCAATAATCTGAATATAACTAAATTCCATGATGTGCAGTCTTTTTAGCAAGCAATGACAAGAAAATGGAAGTATCAACCTAGTAGGCAATTATTGCAAAATGCTGCTTTGGTTTACAGCATTGTGAAGATTACTTGCATAATCAAGGTTCTCTTCTGGAGTGTTGGCAAAATTTCTCTACCCAGTTCCTAATTTGTAGCAGCATACAGAATAGGATGTTTGATCAGTTAAAGCTGAACTCTTTGCTAAGAGATAAAAAACCATACACACTCTTATGTAGTGATATCTCTGCCATGATGCTATTTTGTGACTGTAAGCCCTCACCCTCTTTAGAGAGCACACAAAAGGGACACACCAAACAAAAAGGAGAGTGAAGCTAAAGCATGCACTTTCAAATAAATAATGTTTTACGGGCAAAAATGGGTTTTACCAGAAAGGCCTGCAAATTGTTGCTGCACTGTGTTGTGGTTCACCGTCTTTTATCCCCACTCTCCTGCAAATCAAAATATGAAGTGATTGTGCAATCACACTTTCACAATCAATGCATCACGCCCAGGGCCAACACCAATATAGTGAATTGGCAACCCCACCAACTCTTCTATTCTTTCTACATATCTCTTTGCTTCAACTGGTAATTCTTGATAGGACCTGACATTGGTGATGTCTTTGTTCCACCCTGGTAATACCTCATAATCCACCTGTTTTATAGCATCCCACAAAACCATCTGCACTTTAGACTGTCTCATCTGGTATATATTCCAGAATATCCACTGTATTAGCAGAAACAGAATTGCTGAGAAACCCATCAGCAAATTTCTCTCTGTGGAGATGCTAGAAACCAAAAACAAGACTAAGGAGAGTGACCAGAGGGCCTGACCTGAACTTGCTCAAGAACAGAGAGATCTGATGGGAAGGATCTAATTCGAATACCATCAGCATTCCTGTAAGTAACTCCAAGTTTCACTTCAGACAAGCCTGACAGCACATCAAGTTTTGTAAGGTTGAGGGCAGTGAACCCATTGATAGTACAAACATAGTTGAGCGCAACAATGTCCAGCCATCCACAGCGACGTGGCCTCCCTGTTGTGGTCCCAAACTCATGCCCTGCAATCCGTAATGCTTCTCCTTGATCACCATGAAGCTCTGTTGGGAATGGGCCTGCCCCCACTCGAGTTGTATATGCCTTTGCCTGCACAACATCAAATGTTATTATTGCTTTGACATTGATTCTTACATGCAACACACTCCATATCACTGAAATACAATGTCACCAGTAAACCCTGAACCTCAAACCCTCCACCTGTATCGATGTACAATCCAGTCTGTAGCATATCCACCATCCAACCCCATTAGGCAAACTCTGCACACAAGTACCCTGGAAACCTTCCTGAGAACTTGGAGAGTATCATAAGAGATTTAGAACATCTGTTGGTTCCACAAATCCACACAACAGCAAGGACTCTCCCTTGCAAAGAACCTAACAAAAAAACATAGGAGACATACCACACCAATAATGTCACCAAGGCGTTTGGGAGAAATGCCAAGGCCTGTGCAGATTCCACCAACTGAAGGATTCGATGATGTCACAAAGGGATATGTCCCAAAATCAACATCCAGCATGGTAGCCTGCCCACCCTCAATGAGGATGCGCTTGCCCACAGTGTATGCATTAGAAATATACTGCACAGTGTCTGCAATGTAGGGCTCTAATCTCTTGGCAAACTTCTTATAGTTCTCCACCTCTGCATCCAAAACTGAGTCATCGTACTCAAAGTCCTTGAATCGGTTAGCAGCATCCTTGAAGAGGATCTCCAACTTGCTCCGGAATGTGTCCATATGACGGAGGTCACCCACACGTAAGCCATTACGGATTGCTTTGCTAGCATAGCAGGGACCAATTCCACGCTTTGTGGTCCCAATCATGTCACCTCCAAGCTCTGCCTCCCGCAATCCATCCACAGTCTGATGCAAGTCAAACAGCAAGTGTGCACGGTCTGACACAAAAAGTCTGCCTGTGCACAATACACCTCGTGCCTCCAAACCATCAATCTCTTTGAAGAAACCTGGGAGATGGACCACTACTCCATTGCCAACCACACATATAGCTTGCGTATTCAGTATCCCGGATGGCACCAAGTGAAGTGCAAACTTCACACCTTCATCATTATAGATTGTGTGGCCAGCGTTTGCACCTCCCTGACAAAACAGGGATTCCAGTGTCAAAACAAAGAGAAGGGATTCTTAAGACCATGCCCCCAGGTACACATTCCATGATGTTCGGACATGTATCGTCCATCGCCGCTTCTCTGCACCAATGCAGAGAAGCCGCAAAGCTATGAACTAGGTCAATTGCAACTGAGAGCAGGAGGAGGAGAAGGCAAAAGAAAGCAAAAAATAGAGGCTTAAAGGGAAACCTGGCAGCGAGCAACGATGTCATAGCGTTGTGCTAGGATGTCAACGAGCTTGCCTTTTCCTTCATCACCCCACTGCGTCCCTAGCACCGCACAAACCTGACTCAACGCCTTGAACGGATCTTCCCC